>Ga0105237_10000305_pt1 | contig 68102 bp, 48 predicted proteins | sample KBSC24metaG_FD_81520 | JGI IMG/M metagenome (GOLD analysis project Ga0105237, IMG submission 81520) | Corn rhizosphere microbial communities from Kellogg Biological Station, Michigan, USA - KBS C2-4 metaG | ecosystem: Host-associated > Plants > Roots > Rhizosphere > Soil | place: Michigan, USA... | reverse complement strand
GATGATGGCATCAATGAAGATGTAGATTATTTTGGAAAAGTATTCGATCAGCTGATCAACCTCTGGCAGACGGATGAAGGAGTGAAAAAACTGATGATAGACCCGAGGATCGGACAGATGGCAGCACAACTGGCCGGTGTCGACGGCATCCGGATCTGGCATGATCAGGCCTTATTCAAACGTCCCTGGGCCAATCCTACCGCCTGGCACCTGGATACTCCTTTCTGGTCCTTCTCGGATCGGAAGGCGCTGTCCATCTGGGTAGCCCTGGATGACGCCACCCTGGAAAATGGTTGCCTGTATTTTATGCCGGGCACTTTTCATACGACGACATTTAAGAACACTCCCATTGGTAAGAACATGGATGGGATCTTTGAAATATATCCGCAGTTCGCTTCAATATCTTCTGCGGCCGCCCCAATGAAAGCCGGCAGCTGCTCTTTTCATAATGGACTCACGATTCACGGGGCCGGCGCCAATATGACCAAAGGCATCCGGCGGGCCATGACCTGTGCCTACATGCCCGATGGCAATGTCTATAACGGACAGCCAAATGTACTGCCGGATGCCTATGCCAGAACCCTGTCCATCGGAGATCCCCTGAACAACGATGCCCAAAACCCCTTGATCTATCTCAAATAGCTATCATGAAGAGAAGAGATTTCTTAGTCCGTGGCTCTTTATTGACGACTGGTTACACCTTACTGAATACCATGCCGGCATGGGCCGGCCCCCTTCCCCCGGACGGGGAAAACCCCGGCCTGCCGGTGGCAGACTTATACCAGCTTTTCTCAACACCTCCCACCGAATACCGCCCCTTTGTCCGCTGGTGGTGGAATGGGGACAGGGTGACGGCAGAAGAGCTGTTGCGGGAGATGGATGTCATGAAGGCGGCGGGCATCGGTGGGGTGGAGATCAATCCTATAAAATTCCCGGACGAGGCGGATGCGATGGATATTCCATCGCTGCCCTATCTGAGCGAGGAATGGATAAATGTGCTGGAGGCAGCCTTGAAAGGCGCGAAGGAGAAGGGGATCATCTGTGATATGATCGTCGGATCGGGATGGCCCTATGGCGGAGAATTCCTCTCCCGGGAAGAGCAGACACAAATGGTGGCATTGGGCACCCGCGACCTGGCGGGCGGACAAAAGGTGCAGATCACTAAAAAGGAGTTGTTGGACAGTGTGCATCCCGCCTTTGTCAGCGCCTATTCGGATCCGTTAAAAGAGTTGGTGACTTTGCGGCTGGTGCCGGAGCAGATGAACGACCTCGACCATGTCATCATGCTGGATGGGCAGTTGAAGGAAGACCAGTTGACCATTGATGTGCCGGAAGGGGCTCATGTATTATATTTTTTAGTGAAGATCACTGGCTTCATGGCCGTGATCAATGGCGCGCCCGGCGCCAGCGGACCGGTACTAAACCATTACGACCAGGCGGCGGTGCAAAAATACCTGGACCGCATCTCCGACAAGCTCACGGCGCGGCTGGGACATCTGGGGGATTATTTCAGAGCATTTTTTACGGACAGCATCGAGCTGGAAGGCGCCAATTGGTGCAGCGATATGTATGCGCAGTTCCGGCAGCGTAGAGGATATGACCTGCAGCCCTGGCTGCCGTTTGTGCTTTTTAAAGTGGGGGAGATGGGCAATGCCGTTCAGGAGGCATATGGGGCGAAGTTCTCGTCTTCCTTACAGGAACGTATCATGCTGGTGCGGTATGACCTGGAAATGACGAAGCGGGAATTGTTTGAAGAGCGGTTTATCAAAACCTTTGCCGGCTGGTGTGCAAAACACGGGGTGAAGTCGAGGATGCAGGCATATGGTATGGACTGCGACCCCATCGCATCGGGGATGATGGTGGATATCCCGGAATGCGAGACATGGATATGGACGGATGCCATCGATGAATTTGGCACCGGCGATTATCGGAAGGGACGCAACTATACGATGATCAATAAATTTGTCTCCTCTTCGGCGCATCTGTCCGGCCGGCGGCTCATCAGCTGTGAGGAGATGACCAATACCGACGACCCTTTTCACGGGACCCTGGAGCGGATCAAGCTGGCGGGTGACCAGAGCATGCTGTCCGGTGTTACGGGTTCCATCCTGCATGGGTTTAATTACAGTCCGCCCGAAGCGCCCTTCCCCGGATGGGTGCGTTATGGATCCTATTTTAATGAACACAATACGTGGTGGCCTTATTTCAGGCTTTGGGCGGACTATAAGGCCCGGCTCTCGGCCGTGTTTCAGCAATGTGATATGCAGGCGGCGGTCGCTGTATTGCATCCGATGGCGGATATGGCTTCGAAATATGGATTCCAGCGTGACCCTTATCCAAACGTGACCTATCCTTCTTATGTACATAAGATCTGGGAGGCAATACATCAAAATGGGCATGGATGTGATTATGTCTCCGAAGAGATCATCGCGGGATGTAAAGTGGCCGATGGGGCGTTGGTGTATGGCCGGCGGCGATATAAGGCGCTGCTGCTGCCCGAGGTGGAGTCCATTACTCCTGCTACGGCGGTGGCGCTCCGAAAGTTGGCGGATGCGGGTGGGAAGATCATCTTTATCAATAAGACGCCTCACCTTTCGGCGGGATTGCGGGAATTTTCTTCCAGATCGCTGAAAATAAAGGATACCGTGGACGGACTGCTGCGAAAACATCCACGCACCACGGGCGTGCGGTCCATCGACGAGGGGGACATGGTAGGCTGGTTCAAGGGGCTGGTCTCGGAATTTGGGCTGGTGGCGGAAGTGGCTGTCAGTCATCCTGTCGACCATATAAGCACCTTGCATTATTCGGATGGGACGAATGACCTGTATTTTTTTGTCAACTACAGCGGCACACGGTCGAATAGCTTTGAGGCGGTGTTCCCCACGGGGGATAAGGAGGCGTGGTGTTGGAATGCGGAGACGGGCGAACGCTGCCCCTGTCCGGTAGGGGATGCGAAGAATGTGGTGCCGATGACGCTGGGTCCTGCTGAGTCGCGGCTGATCGTGTTTGGGCCGGGGGCTGGTGTGGCTCCGGCGGCCGGATGTCATTTTGTTGGCAAGGCCGATCGGAAGGTAGATGATGGATTGCAAGTGAATCACCAGTGGCAGGTGACCTTTCATCATGTCAACGGAACGGTGCGGACAGTGATGATGGAGGACCTAAAGCCATTTGACGCGCAGTCCGAATGGCACGCGTTTGCCGGCACCATCGAATATCGGGGGCAGATAACAAGGAGCATTGATAAGAAGGAAGACCACTCACGACGGCTTTGGCTGGACCTGGGCCATCTCCGTGATGTCTCGGAAGTGGAGCTCAATGGCCGGGTCATTGGCGCTAAATGGTATGGCGAACACCTTTATGAGATCACCGGCGACTTGGTCGGCGGGGCTAATAATCTAACCATCCGGGTGGTGACTACGCTGGGTAATTATATGATGGGCTTGCAGCATAATTTGGCCGCGCACAACTGGACGAGGCGCACGCCTTATTACCCGGTGGGGCTGGCGGGGGTGACGATATACACGGAATAGCCTTCTATTGTGATAGCCAGCCGGGTTTCTTTCCTGAAGGGTTAAGCGAAGGCGGCTCTCCCTTAATGGCATAGTATAAGCATGCGACTCCTAGTACAATGAACATTACTATACACAAAAAATCGCCTGTTCTGGGGTCTTCATGAGAATATAGAATCCGGCCTTCATATCCTTGAAGATGCCGGAGCAGGATCGTATCGCCTTTATTAAATGTGTTGGCCGAGTATTTCGAGAATGCTTGTACCCATCCACTTATTCTGGGGCAACAAATTCTCCATTTTTTACAGTGCGCGTCTCCTTCTTAATTAGCTTCCCGTCCGGGCTATACCATTTCCATGTAACTGCCGTTTCACTTTTATCTACATAATTACCTGAAAGAATTATGCCGTTATTAAGCCATTTCTTGTATGGCATATCTTTTTCGCCTTTTTTATTGTTATAATACTTACTGGTGTCGCCATTTTGTTTAAAATAGTACATCATGCCATTTAAAGCATTGTCTTGATAATTCGCTTTTACTAAGATTTCCCCATTGGGATAGAATTCTTTATATTCTCCGTTTTTTATAGAGTCATTAATTAAATGATATTCCTTTAATAATATACCTTGGGTGTTATAAACTTTGGCTAAGCCTTCAATCATGCCATGTTTTACTTCAAATCGCGCGGCAATTGCCCCATTCTCGTAGTACCTTCTCATTATTCCATCCCAGCTTTCACTGAATCGATCTCTCGGATGAAATAAGCTATCTACGGTGAATATTTGCCCATTCGGATAATAGGTTGTGGGAGTCCCAATTATTTTATTTTTCTCAACAAAGAGTTTTTGATGGACCTTTCCATTTCGATAATACTCCCAATATGTGTAAGTGGAAGTATCGCGTAGATCAGGGTAGTCGTAAAGAATTCCAATAGATCCATCCTTAAATCTATCAATGACCTTCTTTCCTGGTCTCTTGCAAGAGGCCGCGTTGAGGAATAAAAAGGCAATAAATATATTGACCGAGATGGAATTTCGTTTATACATATAAATTAGGATATTCAAAAGGTAATTTATTTCTTTTTTTGACGAGACGTATCAGTCTTGTAATTATTTTTAGGATCTCCAAGTGTAATGGTGTCTATACTTCCAGTTTTTGGGTTCTTAAATACGTACCTTGGATGCAGGTCATCGCCAGGAATACCATAGTTGACTCCAGGTTGGTAGTTATTGCCATCTGGATCTTCATTGGCTTTTTCTTTTTGCTTTTTATCATCTTCCGCAACCGCGTCTTTTGTTGTTTTTGCGAGTTCCGCAGCAAGTCCGGCATCAGGTGTTTCCGGTTGCTCCGTTGGAACAGCTTCGGCTGCTAATGTTGCTGCTTCCAAGTCGTCTGATTCAATATACATGAAAGGTCTGTCTGGATCGTATGGACTTCCGAGACCTTCACCTGGCCTGCCACCACCATAGCTAAATGTTTGAGGTAAACGAAATGGCCATGCGGATTTTTCCGCTGCTTTCTTTTTAGTGTTTTTCGAGTCAACGACCTGCTTAGTACGCGTGTTATCTGCTGCAGCAGGGGCATTTGCGGCAGCAGCAGAAGCATCGAGTCCAATCAATTTAGGTTTTGGATCTGTTCCTTTATTTCCGCTTCGCTTTTTACCCTTCCCTTTATCTCCGCCGCCGAATTGCAGTTGTTGGAAAAAGGCCTTGATTTCGTTGGCGTCACTTGTACTGCTTTATTTTTGGACTGTAGCTAACCTACTGAATCGTTTTCACAAATTGCCTGCCGTCTCCATATTCCATTAGTTTTTACCTTGTTGCTTTGCATAGCATCATGATTAATAGCTGAAGCAAAAAGAAACGCCAATTGATAGGTTATCAATTTCATAAAACAGGTTTAACGATGAGGATTGTAATTCCCACATGGTAATGCATATCGCCACTTAAAATATTATTGCTTTTTTATTTGATGACAGTCCGAAACTGCCTGAGAACGCCCTCGATAATGTTGGTAGCGTACATGTACACAAAAGCATTAGTGGCGAAGTCAATAATTATTCATAGGAATATTGCAATAAGGATGGCAATGAGGGCCATGCAAGCATAAAATGTAACCAATGCTCTATTGGCTTTTTTGCGCAATTGCAATTCCTCACCCTGCTTATACCTAATTCGCATTGGTAAAAAATCGGTTATGTATATAAGTCTCAACACAACAAAATAATACTTGCCTTTCTTAGTCGGATCTTTAATGATTATTTGAAAATAAATTTTGACGAAGAAGGCCAAAATTCCCCCAATTATCAATAGTGTAATTATAGTTTGAATTAGCATATTTATTTGCGTTAATTAATTCTTCGTTGGTACGGTGTCTGGAACATATGTTGTTCTTACGGTTGTGTTATCTGAAACAATCGGGTTTCCTCCCACTGGCGGACTGATGTAATTATTGCCTACTGACATATTCAAAGTAACTGAGACGTCCAAGCCAAAGTAATACCCGACCTTGAGGGCAAAAAATTCGTGCTCTATTCCGGAATACCCAGCCCCCCCCTTTTTTCGAAACTATGCTAAAGGCGAGGGCTGATGCTTTCCTTGTGCTCTCGTATTCGGCAGGAAGATTGCCACTTGCGTCCATGGGTTCCTTTGATTCTATAGTAGACTCTCCTCCAAACCCTGCAATAGACACCGACGGGCCATTCTTATAGGTTTTTGCGCGTTTACTAATTTTGGTGTTATCCCTCATGCCCCAAATATCAGTCTCGTTACTTGCAGTTGATCCCTCTGCGCCAATATTCAGCGCTTTTATCTTGAACCCATACGTCCCTTTTGTTATGGCAAATGTTTTCGTAAGAAGAGGAGGAGCATTTTTAGCCCTTTTAATATTATCCTCTATTACCTTATTGAGCTGTTTCTGATAATGAGGGTCTGACGTATTCATATTACCGCCTCCAAGCGTTACATTGTGCCCAGGCTTTGTCTTCTTCTTTTTGCCATCACCATCTTGCCCTTGGTCTCCTAAAGGGTCAATTTTTGAAATAGGGTCGTTATTCATTGATGCATAAGGGCTCTCACTATAGTCTACCTTGGGATCTACCTGCCACCATCTACCTAGTTGTGGATCTAACTCGCGCAAATGAGTCTCATACATCTCCAATCCTGATCCATCGCTGAACTCTTTATTCTGTAGCTCCGATCCTTTGTTGTATCGATACTTATTCTCAGCATAATTACCTTTTAACGCTTTATCGCTGATGCCTGCCATGGTCAGCCCAAACAGATAATAATGCGTTTCCTCATATAACTAATGATGTCGAAAAGAGTTTAACTTTTGTAGCGGAATTTGTCATTGAATTATAGTAGACCATGACCATTAAAATGTGAGTCCTGAATTTCAAAAGTGGATAGAAAAACATAATTCTTTTTCTTAATCTTTCTCTTTTCCGCAAGTACGACTTGAAAGGATGGCTTCTCATTAATTTTGTTTCTTTTGAATAGAGAGGCTTAAGTTTAAAAGAATCAGGAGAATTAAAATTTATATATCTTTCTAATGAATCTACTTTATTTAGAGCCTCAAGCTCCTTGCGATTTAACTTTAGCTCAGGCATCTTAATTTCATTAAAGTCCTTCTTAGACAAAATGCGAACTTTATAGGGCAACAAAAGACATTGTATAACGTCGGGAGGTAAAGTCTCCCTGCTGCCACTATCAATTATGCCTCGCAATAAGGATGTATCCTTTTCTTGTACGTATGCTTTCAATTCTTCATAATCAAAAGTAAGGTCTGAATTTATAGTATCTGCCAGATAGATAGAGTCCGTGTGTTGCCTTAGAGAAGCGAACATCCCCTTTAATTCCCTTGCAACGGATCTTTGATCAATTTGGAAAAACGAAAAGATAGGGATTGCAAGCAGCGAAAACAAAGTCATTTTCATGATTCAACTTATTTAAAGTGAGTCTTCTTATATCTTGGTGAGTTGAGAATGATATATTTCATAGCCTCGCTAACTCGACCAGCGCCTTCCTTGTCGTCATATATCTCTACTGTTCTATGCGATTGGCATCCTGCATTTCCCCTCCAGGGTCTTCAATTGTGCAAGAGCTCCCGCCGTCTGCGGGTCTTTCATGAATTTCAACATTCCCTGCAATGAATCCGTATAAGCCTGGTACTCGCCGCTGAGATGCAGACTACTCCCTCCCGAGTCGCTGGCCAATTTTTGGCCAAGGGCTGTATACCGGTCCGTCGATCCGGCAAACAACGCCTTAGCCCCTAACGAATCAACCTTGTATAATTTCTTATAGAGCCGCTGCTCCCGGCGTTGTATCCGGAAAAGATATTTTTCCGTCTGCCGGGTAAGTTGTTCGTCCAGCCCCGAAGTCTTGTGTTGGATGCGGCTGAAAAATCGGGAAGGGAGATTGAGGAGAGCATCCGCCTTATCAGGCTGATCCTGCGCAACGCAGGCATATGACAGGATAGTGAACAGCAAAAAGAATGCTGTCCGGGGTCTTAGCATGGCTAGCCGGTTTAGGAGTTATAAAAAAGGCAAATAGACTCAGGGACGGTACAAGCACGTCACGAATGAACAGCTATGTTCAATGGAACAAACGAGATGCTAAATAATCAGAGCAGATAAAATGTCGGAGAGTAATAGAATAAGAGTAAAACTGCATTACGAAATAAGGGAAAGTTTTTTAATATTTCATATTTGGACGACAAATAATTTTAATTGTGTTTCAATTTCTCCTTTGATAAAAAAAGATGATGCATAATCACTTTAATAATCCAGCTATTTAGCACACTATTAACACCCTGTTTATAAGTCACGCTTTGCCATTGCCGGGAGAATGGCTACATTAGGTCTATGATATTCACCCCCGGACAGACTGTTACAGTCCTTGACACCACCCACAAGCCCGCCGGAGATGGCATCGTGCAGGTTTTCAACTCGGAAACGCAGTTTTGCGATGTCCTGTTCCAATACCCGGGTAAAGCCATTCCGGAAAGCATTCCCATTCCGACCTATCGGCTGATCCCTCAGCAGGCTAATAATTTCCTGCACTAAAAAAATCTCCTTTTTCTCCCCTTGTTATCGAAAATGGTGACTGCATCGACATTCTTATCTATGCTCAGGAACCTTGCCGACTGTGACAACAGCGAAGAGCCAGAGTAAAATTCCCGCTTTTGCTTTTTGCCATTACGATAGCTTATTTCCGCGCTGACATCATCCGGGTGCAACGGAATATTCTGACAATCTCTCTCAAGCTCATATAGTTTCAGAGGCCCCTTGTTTTGAGTGGCAGCCAAAAGGTATTTACCGCTGGCTCCTCTGAGCTTCGCCATTGCTTTCCCATTTCCCGGAATAAAGATCCCGCTGGCGAGGATGGACTGAGGTATGAAATTCCCTTTACCATCGCCTTTCAGCAGCAGCCCGTTCAAGGCGTCATACCGGCCGATATTTACGTCCGTTGAAAAATCATTGGTATTCATGACAACGTCAAGGTTGCCGTCGCCGTCAAAATCGTCCGCCACCATTCCATCGATGGTGGACAACTGGGCCAAATAGGGGAGCGGCGCCTGTGAAAATTTTCCGTTACCCTCATTCCTGAAAAATGTCGACTGGAAATTATTCGCTTTTAGGATCAATGCACCGTCCAACTGTTCTTTTGAAAAGACCTGGTCCATGGTGGCATTGGCGTACGATTTGTAAGTTGGGAATTTGGACCTCATTCCAACGATCTGTTTTATCAGGTCGTCTCTCAGAGGGAAAGGGACCTCCTTTTTTACCTGGTCTTGCTGACTGGCAGGCAGGTATAGGGAAAGGACGGCATCGTAGCTCTTATTGTTATCGAAGTCCTTGGCATAAATGGAAACAGGGTACTGCTGGCTGGCCGTTAAAAATGAATTCTGTCCCAGATTCCCAACTACATAGTCTATATCGCCGTCGTTGTCAAAATCGCCGGCGACAATACTGTTCCACCAGCCCACCTGGCTGTCCGTCCCGCTGACGCCCGTTACGTTTTTGAAACTGCCTTTATCATTTTTAAAGAAGGTCAGCGGCATCCATTCGCCTGCCAGTACCAGGTCGGGATAGCCGTCGTTGTCGAAGTCGGAGAAGACGGCATCGCATACCAGCCCGATATTGTTCAGCCCCTTTGCCACATCATTTGTTACGTCTGTAAACTTTATATGGCCATTTTTCGAATCATTCCTGTAGATAAAACTCGACACCGGAGAAGGATAATTCCACGGACTTACCCTGCCCGCAATGAAAAGGTCCGGGCGGCCATCTTTATCAAAATCTGCTACCCGCACACAGGATTTGCTGGTAAAATTACCAGGTGGGATGGCAAGGCTGTCCAGGGTAAAATTACCCTTGCCGTCGTTGATATAAAAACAGTCCTGGTACGAACTGTTATTAGGCGCCGACTCGTAGCCGCCCCTTGCTATATAAAGATCCAGATCACCGTCCCCATCTGCATCAAACAAGGCGATCCCCATATCCTGGAAGCTGGCGACACCCGCCGGCGCCGGATGGGTTATTTCTTTCCGAATAAAGCTTCCGTTGGGTTGCTGCAGCAGGGCCACTGCCGGCGACGAAGAATTTCCGCCGAGCACCATATCATCCAGTCCATCGCCATTCAGATCCCCGGTGGCCAGGGCCGGCCCGTATTCCGAGAACTTATGCGGCAATATTTTCTGGATGTCGAAGTCGATATGATCTTCCTGGGAATGTCTGTAATTTATTCCGGCCGCGGCGGTGATATCCTTGAACAGGCTGGTGCCTACCTGTTGAGACTTGCCCCATTCGAAGCGACTGGCAGCGTCCTTTTTATTTACTTTGATCGTTTGATTGGCCGCTACACCCATGATCACCTGCATGGTCCCATCGGGCCATTTTACGATCAGCGAATCAATAACGGAGACCGTATCCAGGCCAAAGTGCGGGTTAAGCTGTATGGTGGACAGGTAGCCCCTGTACGGCGTCTGTTCGTAGACCTGTAGCTTGCCGTGATAGCGCAGCTCGACCCAGGTGCCGATGCCGTTGATATTTGCGGCATCTCCCGTCAGCTGCACGGATAAGTAATGTTGGCCGCCCGACGCCTGATCCATCGAAGTGTTCTCATAAACCGAGGCTTCGTCATTGACATTATTGACGATCATATCCAGGTCGCCGTCATTATCCAGGTCAGCATAGGCCGCGCCATTCGAAAAACCTGGTTTTGTAAACCCCCATTCAGCCGAAACATCAGTAAACCCGCAATTGCCATTATTTTGAAAAGCATAGTTATGCAGTTTTACCTCGGGTATCTGCGCCAGCGTCCTTTTCTGTGACGTTGCAGGGGTAGCTTCCCGGCGATAGGCCAGAAAATCCCTGTCGGTGATATCTTTTGGAAAGCCATTGGTCACTATCAAGTCCCTAAAGCCGTCGTTGTTAAAGTCTGCTACCAGGGGCGTCCAACTCCAGTCCGTCTCAGCAACCCCGGCAAAAAGACCGACGTCGCCAAACACGGGGTCGCCGATGGAATCATTGCCGTTGACCCTGGGCCCCATATTCAATTGCAGCGTATTCCTTACATATTGATGCTGATAATGAAAAAAATCATTCAGCTGGTAAGTTCGATAACTCGACGATCCCAGCATCGTCTTTTTTCGATAGTTGTCTTCCGGGTTCATGTCCAGCTCCACGACATCGGACAAGCCGTCGTTGTTGATGTCGATGATATCCTGCCCCATGCCATTGGCGGAAGTATGTTTAAAATAAGACGCTGACTTCTCCGTAAATGTCCCGTCGTGATTATTGATGTATAAAAGATCGTTGGCGATAAAGTCATTGGTTACGAAAATATCTTTCCACCCGTCCTGATTGATATCGGCGACGCTGACCCCATGCCCATATCCTTCAATCGTAACGCCTGCCTGTTTGGTGACATCCGTAAACTTCGGATGGTGTAACGAACTGTCCCAGTCGTTCCTGTAAAGCCGGCCCGTGCTGGGAAAAGAGCCATCGGTGATCTTCGGTCTGAATACCGAAGGGTTTACACCCTGTGGTATGTCATTTACGGCAATATAAACATCCAGGTCGCCGTCATTGTCATAGTCAAAGAAATTTGCCATGGTGGAAAAGGCGGGGTCATTGAGGCCGTAGGCGGCGGATTCTTCTTTAAAAACAGGGACCTTGTCTTTATTCAGACCCTGGTTTATGTAAAGCAGGTTTTTTCCCTTTGCCGGGTCATTGTTCATGGTAACACAAACATATATATCCATCCATCCATCGTTATTGATATCCACTATGGATACGCCCTTGCACCATCTGCCATTGGTATTTGTTCCGGCAACGTCTGTTATATCCTCAAATTTCAATTCGCCTTTGTTCAGGTACAGCCTGGACGACACCATATTGCCTGCCAGGAAAATATCCTGCAAGCCGTCGTTGTTGAAGTCGCCGACGCCTACACCTCCGCCATTGTACATATTGGTGACATCGATTGGGTTCAACGAGTCCGTTTCTACGATCCTGTTATTGAAAATGATCCCGGAATGTTTCGAAGAGACCTCTTCGAATAACTGTTTATGCCTGTGGCATGAAGCTATGATCGACCACTGAAACAATAAAAGGGCGATGTAAAAACGAGGTTGCATAATAGCAGGGTTTGGCAAGGAATTGTGTAAAAACCTAAAAATATTTTGAAAAGAGATAATTTTTTCTTTACATTTGATATGTAGGTACATAGGTACATACATACAAATGTAACTTTTTTGTTGAAAAAGGTTAACACTTAAAACAAAATAAACCAAACTGCCATTATGAACACCAAACGACTGCCAGGTATCTGGGCATATTCCAGGTACTTGCTTTGCTGGATAGTCCTGCAAAGCTCTTTATGCTCCACGCTATGGGCGCGCGGCAACAATCCCCCGGTCGACAAAATTATCAAAGGCCAGATCACGGATGACAAAGGCGCCGGCCTGCCGGATGTAACGGTGAAGGAAAAAGGCACCGGCAATGCGGTAGTTTCGGACGTCGACGGGAGATTTTCGATCAATGTGAAAGGAAGCAACAGCATGCTGGTGTTTTCCCATGTAGGCTACCTGGAAATAGAAGCCAGGGTTGGCGCCCTTTCCAACATCGATGTGAAAATGGAGCTCCTTTCCAAGAACATGGAAGATGTAGTGGTAGTGGGTTATGGAACACAAAAGAAAAAGTCACTGACCAATGCGGTGGTGCAGGTATCGGGTTCGGAAGTGAAAAAATCCAATGCCCTCTCCCTGTCCAACTCCCTGTCGGGCAGGCTGGCCGGTTTATACATAAATCAACGTAGTTCGGTTCCTGGTTTTGACGATGCAGAGATACTGGTAAGGGGTCCCAACACCTACCGGAACAGCTCGGCGCTGATCGTCATCGATGGGATCGCCAATGCAGACCCGGACGGCCTCAACCGTCTCGATCCCAATGATATTGAGTCCATATCCGTGCTAAAAGATGCGTCTGCCGCGGTATATGGCGCCCAATCCGCCGGAGGTGTTATTCTTGTAACGACCAAGCGGGGCAGGTCCGGCAAACCCAGCTTCGATTTTGTGACAACGCAATCATGGCTTTCTCCGACGATGAAGGTAAAGTCGGCCAATGTTTTCGAGTATATGAATGTCCTTAATCAAAGGAGGGACCTGGATAGCACTTCACATGATTTTCCCGATGCGGTGATCGACGCATTCAAGACCGGGACCAGGAGACCTGAAAACTGGTATAATGCCCTGGTGGACCCGCCGGCCAGGCAGTCGAGGCAATCGCTCACTATGCGGGGCGGCAGCGACAGGGTTCGCTATTTTGTTTCGCTTGGCACGGCGACGCAGGGAAGTATTCTTCGTGGCGATGACAAAACAAAGGTTCATCAATACAATCTAAGGAGCAATATAGATATCAATGTCGCCCATAATTTCGACGTTGGAGTAGATGTCGCTTACCGCCAGAAAAATACCGAGACGCCACAGGGCGGAGCCGGCGGGGGAATATCGTATTTTGCCAATACCAGCCCGCTGCAAGAGGCTTATATCTATGGCGACTATCGTTACCCGGGCGAGGGCTGGTCGCAGTTAAACCCTGCCGCCCGCCTGCTCAGCCCCGGCTATCAGCAATACAAATTCGACTATGCCAGCGGGACGATTCGCTTTAAATATGTATTGCCATTTATAAGGGGTCTTGCAGTGGACGGGTATGGTTCCTATATCAAGACTACTGATTTTGATAAATATTTTAATTATACCTGGTATTATTACGCCCGCGACCCCAATAACGCCGGCCAGGTCATAAAATATAAATCCCGCTCGGTGGAGGATATTGGTCTCGGCGAGAGCTATTACCAAAGCACAAGGACCACTGAAAATATCAGACTTTCTTATGACAATGTATTCGGCGATCATAAGATATCAGCCTTCATAGCCTATGAGCAGATGGAGTACCGATTTGATAGTCTCGCGGCTTCCAGGCTTGGCTATGAGTCGGCATTGATCGACCAGCTTTCGGCGGGCAGCCCCGACCGTGCGAACTGGAATAACGCCGGACGAGCTTCCGAGGACGCGCGAAGAAATTATTTCGGTCGTGTCAACTATGAATATAAGAACAAGTATTTATTCGGCTTCAGCGCCCGTTATGACGGCTCACCCATTTTCCCTCAGGCTACCCGTTATGGCTTCTTTCCCCAGGTATCCGCAGGCTGGGTGATGAGCAAGGAGTCCTTTATACCTGATAATATTTTCAGCAATTTAAAGCTCAGGGCTTCATGGGGCCGGCTGGGTAACGACAGGGTTGCGCCCTTCCAATACCTGGGAGGCTATGGTTATGGCAATGGATGGGTGGTGGATGGCAACGAGTACAGAGGTGTTGCCGCCACTTCTACACCCAATCCCAACATTACCTGGGAGGTAAGTGAAAAAACGGATCTGGGTCTTGAAACCGGTTTTTTAAACAACCGGCTCACGTTCGAACTTGACCTGTTCCAGTCAAAGACATCAAAGATCCTGGGACAGAGAAATGCCTCCATTCCCACCTATACAGGTCTGGTGCTCCCCGATGAGAACATTGGAAAAATGAATAGCCAGGGTATCGAGTTTCAGGCAAGCTACCGCCAGAATTTTGGCCGCGTTGGGTTCAGAGCAGGAGCCAATATTTCTTATGTAAAGAACAAGATCATCTTCTTTGACGAAGTCCCCCAGGCGGAACCTTATCAAAAACTGGAGGGCCGTCCTCTTAACTCCGTCCTGGTGTATAAGGCCATAGGGATCTACAGAACAGCAGCGGACCTTGCAAAGTATCCCAGCTACCCTGGCGCACATGTGGGCGACCTCATCTTCGCCAACCTTAGCCACAGTGGCGCTGTCAACTCCAATGACACGTATATGTTCGACGCCACCCCCTTCCCGAAGGCGATGTTTGGGGTGACACTGGGACTAGACTATCAAAATTTTGACCTGGCCATTTTACTACAGGGACAGACAGGGGGCAAATTCCGGCTGGACAACGGCTTCAATTCAGGAGCCGGTGGAAATGGACTGGAATATGTAGCGCAGAATACCTTCTCATTACAGAATACCAATGCTATTCTGCCGATGATCCAGCCGGTGGGCCTGGCAGGATCGAACAGCGATTTTTATTATCACAACTCAACCTGGATGCGCCTGAAAAATGTGGAGCTGGGCTATTCATTGCCTAAGAACATTTTGTCGAGGGTGAAAATTTCAGCGTTAAGAATTTACTTTTCCGGAGAAAATGTATTCATGTTGTTTAATTCCCTTAAAAAATACGGCGCGGGCGATCCTGAATTTTTGGCAGGCAACGGCGGCGTCTATCCAAATATGAAAACATTCAGCCTTGGGGCAAATCTCACTTTCTAAAACATAACACCATGAAATCATTTAAATATTTTAATAAACACAGGGGAAAGACTTTTATCCTGTTGTTAGCGGGCGTTACGGCTATTGCAGTCTCCTGCAACCGGGACCTGCTGGATAAAAAACCATTGGATACACTTACCGATGCGGCCGTATTTTCGGACCCGTCATTCCTGCAGGATTATGTATATAATGTCTATAACGGCATGCGGCCCATTTGGAATCCGGGTACCGGAGGATATGAAGCCCTGACAGATGTCGCTGTTGATCAGCCTGAAACGCACGACCGGTCGGGCGGCATCCGCGAATGGATCGACGGTATCATCACCGGCGACAACATTACCGACCTCACCAACGTATGGAGTGACGAGTACGGTTATATCAGAAAAGCCAATGTTTTTTTTGAACAGGTAAAAACCTCTACGATCGACACAAGCGTCTTAAACCCCATGAAAGGAGAAATGCATTTTCTGCGGGCGTGGATGTATTTTGACCTGATGCGGCATTATGGTGGAGTGCCTCTTATAACCACCAGCTTTAAATTGAACGATTCGAGTTTTAATGTTGCAAGAAACACCTATGCTGAATGTGAGAACTTCGTACTGGATGAATTGTCCCAGGCCACCGGTTTATTACAAAGCGTGACCCCGGCTACGGGCAAGATCACCGTGGCCGCGGCGGTAGCGCTAAAAGCAAGAGTGCTGTTATACGCGGCCAGCCCGCTGAACAATCCGACGAATGACATGGCCAAATGGCAGGCCGCCGAAACCGCTACCAAGGCTGTCTTCGACCTGGGGTTCACCCTGCATCCTACGCATGACGACCTGTTTACAAGACCTGTGAAGGCGGATGAGATCATTCTCGGCAAAAGCTATACGCCGGGTAACAGGATACCTGACTGGGGTTTTAACTATGATTATTGGCCCTGCGGCTTTGATGCCCGTCAACGTATTGTGCCGACGCAGACTTTTATAAATATGTTCGAGATGACTAACGGGCAATACCCTTACCTGGCTGACGGCGTGACGGTAAACCCCGCTTCGGGATACGATCCGCAGAACCCAAATGTCAACCGGGATCCCCGTTACAAAAGCTTTATTATCTACCCGGGTGCAGGCCCCTTCACCATAAGTGATGGCGCAAAAAGCACCACAAGAACCTATGAATACTGGGAAGACGGTACTCCGCCGCCCGGTACAAATCCGAATACTGTCGATCCCAAGAACGGGCAGTCTCTTTTTAATTTTGGCCGCGATTCCAAATCATATTGGGTGAAAGGATTAACGCCTTTCCACTGGAGAGTGCAGACGGGGTATACTTTCATGAAGCTGCTGGACTTCACCGGTCCGCGGGCCAGCTTTGATTACAACTATAACCAGGCCATCGTCTTTTTACGATTGGCGGAGTTCTATTTGAACTACGCTGAAATAGAAATTGCCCTGGGGAACGAACAAGCTGCAAGAGACTATATCAATAAGGTCAGGGCCAGGGCTTCCGTGAATATGCCGCCAATTACCACCAGCGGCGCCGACCTGGTAAGGGATTATAGAAATGAACGGGCCATCGAGCTGCACCTGGAAGACCACCGGTTTTTCGACCTTATGCGCTGGAAAGCCGCACCGGGAAATGTCGATATCCCCATTCGCGGTTTAACAGGCGTTACCATGGATTGGACGGGCGTGCCTCCGGGAAACATCAATACATTGGGAAAAATGGCCTACACTTATGGCGTGATCGCCAATGCGGAGGTAAGACAACCCTGGGTAGGCGATTATTATTATTTATTCCCCATCCCGACTTCGGAAATAAAAAGAAGTAACGGCGTTCTTAAGCAGAACCCCGGATATAATTAGACGTTTCAGGTTCTCTCGACTAGAGAAGCAGTTGATGTATGGTCAAGCAGCGTAAACAGGCCCTTGTGGCCTGTTTTACTTTTTCAGCTCCACGGTCTGTCACGTTCAACTCCACGGCCTGTCATGCGATCGCACATCGTTCCAATCATTCGTCGGCGCGAAATAGCTTTTATCCGTCGGCAGCAAATGTTTTTTTATCTCCTCTTCCACCAGCTCGATACCCAGCCCCGGTGCGGTCAGCGGGACATTGGCATATCCTTTCTCGAACAGCTTCCGGCCATCCGTCGTCTTTACGATGCTGTCCCACCAGGGGCTGTCCAGTGAATGATGCTCCAGCGCCAGGAAGTTTTGTGTTGCAGCAGCGCAATGCACATTAGCCATAAAAGAAACGGGACTGCCGGCAAAATGCATAGCCATGGCGATACCTTTCTCTTCTGCATAGTCTCCGATCCGCTTGGTTTCGAGAATACCTCCTGCCGTAGCCAGGTCGGGATGTACGATATCGACAGCGCCTGCATCGATCAGGGGTTTGAAACCGTTCAACAGATAAATATCTTCGCCCGTGAGCACAGGTGTTTCCAGCGCATCGGATATTTTTTTGTACATCTCCGTGTACTGCCAGGGCACCATGTCTTCCAGCCACGCCAGGCGGTAAGGCTCAACTTTTTTGCCCCAGCGAATCGCGTTGTTGAGATCGAAATGTCCATAGTGATCACTGGACAACGGTATCTCATAACCTACGGCGGAACGTACGTCGCTGACGATCTGCGCCATGCCGTCCAGCCCTTTTTCCGTGATCTGGATAGCCGTAAATGGGTGCCGCGTGTTAGCGTAGTCCATATAGCCGCCATTCCATTGGCCCAGATTGTTCCCCCAGAATTTACTGTTCACCAGCGCTCCTTCCTTATCCTTGACCTCACCGATAGAGATATCCATCTTCAGCCAGGTCATGCCCTGCACTTCCAGCCGGTGTTTGATCTTCGCCTTGAATTCCTCGAAAGTGGGCGCTTCCGGCGTGTCGGCATAGAGCCGGACCTTATCGCGGTATCTGCCTCCCAGCAATTGCCATACAGGAATATTATACGCCTTGCCGGCCAGATCCCAGAGCGCCATCTCCACCGCGCATACGCCTCCCCCCTGACGCGCGGGACCACCGAACTGGCGAATGGTCTTGAAGAGCATCTCCACATTACAGGGATTTTGTCCCAGTATGCGGCTCTTTAGCATAAGAGCATATCTTTCATCAGCGCCGTCGCGTACCTCACCCAGCCCGTAGATGCCCTGGTTGGTATCGATGCGTATGATGGGGGTGCGGCCCACGTTCTGGATGATACAATACCGCATGTCGGTGATCTTCAGGTCCGAAGGGCTGGAGTAGCGGCTGACCTTTTGGGTGCTTTGCGCAATGACGTCCTCGATGGGGGAGAGGAGGCTGGCGCCGCCGAGGGCAACACCGCCGAGGAGAGACCTTTTTAGAAAGGAGCGGCGACCTCCGGAATCTTCGGCCTTCACGACCGGGGTCTTGTCTGGCTGTACCGCCTCCGGGTCCTTTAAACCCAGCCTCGACAGAAATCTTTGAGAGGGTGTCATGGTTTAATTTTTTATAAGTGTAAGTGATGGGTGTAATGTGGCTTTCCAAATTTACTGAACTGGCCGGCAAAAACCGCAAACGTTTGCGTGCGCACTACCAAAAAGGATATGGTAATTTGTCCGCTGAACTATTATTTTCATGATGCTCAAACATTTAATTTCTATCGCCATTTCATTTACATGCGCCACAACCTACGCGCAATCGCCTCTACACATCATACCGCAGCCCGTACAGGCGGAAAGGAAGCCCGGGGAGTTCCGGATAGACGCGGCAACCTCCATCACGGTCTCCGGAGACGTCAAGGATGGCCGGGCAGTAAATTTCTTCAGGGATCAGCTAACCAGACTGGCGGGTATCCGTCTGTCTGTGCGGAAGGCGCCGGCAACGGGCAGGCATATCGAGTTTGTGCTGGGTGATACCGCCGGACTGGGGGACGAAGGGTACAGGATCGTAGCAACCACCACCCGGGTACGTGTCAGCGCGGGCAGCGCAAAAGGGCTGTTTTATGGGGCGGAGACCCTGCTACAGACCCTGCCTTTTATCCGGACGAACCAGGCTTTGACAATCCCCTGTATGGAGGTAATGGACCGGCCCAGATTTCGCTGGAGAGGCATGATGCTGGACGTGAGCCGGCATTTCTTCAGCCCGGACATGGTAAAGGAATTTATCGACGTGCTGGCATCCTATAAGATGAATGTCTTTCACTGGCATCTGGTGGACGGGGCCGGCTGGCGTCTGGAAATAAAGAAATATCCCAAACTCACTTCACTGGCCGCCTGGCGGGTGGACGACCGGGATAAGCCCTGGAACTGGGGTGAGGTGACCTTCAATGCCGACAGGAACAGGGCCACCTACGGAGGGTATTATACGCAGGAGCAGGTAAAGGACATCGTAGCATATGCCACCGCGAGGAATATCACCATCGTGCCGGAGATAGAGATGCCGGGACATTCGGAAATAACCATGGCGGCCTATCCGCAGTTGAGCTGTCACCCGCGGGATCACTTCGGGAACCAGGGCGATTTCCTGGCCTCGCATGTGGAGAGTAATTATTGTCCGGGCAACGACAGCAGCTTCCTCTTTTTACAGGATGTCCTCACGGAGGTGATGCAGCTGTTCCCCTCAACGTATATCCATCTCGGCGGCGATGAGGTTGACAAGACGGATTGGAAGACCTGTGAGAAATGTCAGCGAAGGATGAAACAGGAAGGGCTGAAGAATGTGGAAGAGTTGCAAAGCTATTTTATGAAGCGTATGGAGAAGTTCGTTCTGGCGCACCACCGCAGGATGATTGGGTGGGATGAGATCCTGGAGGGAGGACTGGCGCCTTCCGCCGCGGTTATGAGCTGGCGGGGAGAAGATGGTGGCATCGAGGCGGCAAAGATGGGGCATGATGTGGTGATGACACCTGGCGACCCATGTTATTTCGATCACTACCAGGGCGATCCCGCCACGGAGCCGCTGGCTATCGGAGGATTCAATACGCTGAAGCGCGTATATGATTATGAGCCCGTCCCGCGGGCATTGGATGCAAGCCAGGCGTTACATGTGCTGGGCTCCCAGGCGAACCTGTGGACAGAGTTCATCAGCACCTGGGAACATGCCGAGTATATGATCCTGCCGAGGATACTGGCACTCTCGGAAGTGTTGTGGTCCCCCGTGGACCGCAGGAACTGGCAGGACTTCAATACACGCCTGCAGCCGCACCTGCGTGGTTTCGAAGAGCGCGGGCTGCACTATTGCAAGGGCAATTATAAAGTAGAGATCAAGCCGCTGGCAAAGGATGGAAAACTATTCGTCGAGCTGACGACGGAGAACCCGGACGGAGTTATCTATTATTCCACGGATGGAAGCATGCCGGGTGTCAGCTCATTACGCTATGAACATCCTGTATCTGTGGCCGGCACCATGCGGCTCAAGGCGGTGATGACCCTGCAGGGGAAGGTAATGAACCCGGCGCCGGCGGAACAGTCCTTTACGCTGAACAAGGCCACGGGCAGGGATGTGGTATATTTGCATCCAAACAGTCATTATTATCCCGCCGATGGCCCCAATACGCTGACCGACGGGATCAGAGGCACCACTGACATCGGTCGCGGGTGGCATGCTTTCAGCGGAGAGGACCTCGTAGCGACCATCGACCTGGGATCGTCCATGGAGATCGGCACGTTGTCGCTGGGATGTATACAAAATTGGGGACAGTGGATATTCTTACCTTCCCAGGTACGATTCGAGCTGTCGGATGATGGAGTGAACTTTAAGGAAGCAGGCATTGCGGGCAATATTGTGTCGATGGATCTTCGGGAAGCTGTCATCAAGGATTTTGCCATCACCATTCCGAAACAGCAGGCCCGGTATGTGCGGGTGACGGCCAGGAATGCGGGGCCATGTCCCAAAGGACATCCCGGCGAAGGACAAAATTCCTGGATATTTGCCGATGAGGTGATCGTTGAATAGAAATGAAAAGAAGAAATTTTATAAAATTTTCCGGCATGGCAGCCCTGTCATTTTATGGGCCTGCCGCGAGCGCCACCGGAGCCGACCCGCTGCGGCCAAGACCGCCGCTGCTTCAGCGCGGACATGCAACCACGTATTACAAGTCGAAAAAGGAGCTGGATCATATTGGGATGCCGGTGGGTGGCATACATACGGGCACCCTCTACCTGGGTGGGGATGGGCGGTTGTGGTTATGGGACATCTTCAACCTGAACCAGGAAGGGGTTAATCCGCTGGACATCGAATGGGACAGGGAAGTACAGGGGGAGAAGAGGAAGATCCGTTCGCGCGATGGCTCGGCCTATGTCGCTCCGGCGCGGGCGGAAGAGCTGATGCCCGTGGATCAGGGATTTTCCCTGCGTCTGCGTTACCAGGGAAAGGAGGTCGTCAGGAGATTACAACAGGAAGATTGGGACGAGGTCAGTTTTGAGGCGACCTATCCCATGGCTACGATAAGATATACGGATCATACGCTGCCTGTCGAGGTGGTGATGAAAGCATATAGTCCTTTTATACCATTGGATGAGGAAAATTCAGGACTGCCGGCCACAGTATTCAGCATACAGCTAAAGAACAAGGGGCATGAATCAGTGCATGCCGAAGTTGCCGGATGGCTGGAGAATAAGACGGCCATGTATTCAGCAAGGCCGGGCAGCCAACTACACCGCAACAGCTCGTTCCGGACGGACAAGTGCAGCGGCGTCCATATGACGGTGGAAGACATGTTATATCCAAGAGTAAAGATCGCGGATAAGTTTGATTTCGGCTCGATGTGTCTGGCGAGCCCGGATGTAGACGCGGCTTGTCAGGCGTCGGGCGCGGGGAAGGAGAATGCATCGGCATCTATCCTGCAACAGTTGACGGGAAGAGTAAGTTCACAGCGGACGATCGCTGCTTCAGGAGAGCAGCAATTCCATTTTATCATCAGCTGGCACACGCCAAACCTGGTGATAGGCGATGGAAAGGTTTTGCCACAAGAAGACAGGGGCCGGTGGTATGCCAACAAGTTCGGGCATGCGCGGGATGTAGCGCAATATGTTGCGGAACATTTTAAGGACCTCGAGGATAATACACAACGATGGCGCGATACATGGTATGACAGCACCCTCCCGTACTGGTTCCTGGAGAGGACGTTCATGAATATTTCTACACTCGCAACAACCACCTCGCACCGGTTCAAGTCGGGCAGGCATTGGGCCTGGGAAGGCGTGGGCGCCTGTGAAGGCAATTGTACCCATGTCTGGCAATATGCGCAGGCAGTCGGCAGAATATTTCCTTCTATGGAAAAGGATAACAGGGAGCGGGTAGACCTTGGCATTTCGCTACAGGATGATGGCGGTATATGGTTCAGGGGGGAGTATGATAAGAGACCTGCGATAGATGGTCAGGCCGGTCGCATTCTGGGATTTTACCGGGAGCACCTGATGAGCAGGGACGACGAATTCCTTAAAAGGAACTGGGAGAAGGTAAAAAGGGCCGTACAGTTTATCATCGCCAAAGACAGGAATGGGGATGGAATGGAAGACACACCGCTGGAAAATACGCTGGATGCGGTATGGGATGGCGAAATAGCCTGGATAGTAGGTCTGTGTATCGCAGCGGTGCGGGCGGGCCAGCGAATGGCAGAGGACACAGGTGACACAAACTTTACTGCTGTCTGCGAAACATATGTACAGAAGGGTAGGGCCAATATGGAGCAGCAATTATTCAATGGAGAATATTTTATCCATAAGCCCGATGCGGTAAAGGGCCGGGCGAATGTGGGATCATACAACACCTGTCATATAGACCAGGTCTTTGGACAGAGCTGGGCCTTCCAGGTAGGACTGGGGCGGATACTCGACAAAGACAAGACGCTGTCGGCGTTGAAGGCGCTTTGGAAACATAACTATATGCCGGATGTGGGACCCTATATCAATGCCCATACGGGTTGGCGCCCCTATGCGCTGCCCGGCGAAGGAGGGATGTTCATGAATACGAATCCTGCCCGGGAAGAAAAACCCTATGGGGACGGCGTCACCTGGCAGATGGGATATTTTTATGAATGTATGAGCGGCTTTGAACACCAGGTGGCTTCGCATATGATGGCGGAGGGTATGGTGGAAGAGGCGATGACGCTTACGCACGTGATACACGACAGGTACCATGCCTCGAAACGGAATCCATTCAACGAGATAGAATGCAGCGATCACTATGGACGGGCGCTGGCGAGCTATGGCACTTTTGTCACTGCCTGCGGATTCGAATACCATGGTCCCAGGGGATATATCCGGATGGCGCCGAAGCTGGGCGCGGAAGATTTCAAGGCGCCCTTTACATCCGCGGAAGGCTGGGGGACTTATGAACAGCGACATGATGACAAAAGCTTCAGGGCTTCTTTCCAGGTGCGGTATGGCAGGCTGGAGATCAGATCGATGTCCTTCGATGTCACGCATAAAGCAACCCATGTCCGGGTGAAGCTGGGTGAGCAGGTGATAAAGGCAAACTTCGAACAGCGATCCAATGAACTGCTGGTGACGCTGCATATGAGACAGGCGATCGAACATTCTCAGACATTGTATGTGGAGGTCGGGTAAGCGGCTCCTGCAAAAATGGCGCAAACGTTTGCGTGTTGTTTCCGGTTGTGTGTTGAGTAATTTCAATGTACAACTGCTGTGGAGAAAACATTGCAATCATACAATGATGAGCATTTACTGCTGCTGATTTTCCAAAATGAAGAGCGTGCTTTTCGTGTTTTGTACGATCGATACTGGAAGAAGCTGCTGGTGCAGGCACTGGTTAAAACAGGGGCGCCTGAGGAGGCGGAGGAGATCGTACAGACCGTATTTATCAATCTATGGCGCCGGCGGCATACACTCCAGGTCCGGTGCGCACTCTCCACCTATCTCGCTGCCATGGTCAAATACGAGATCATCGCTTCCCTCGCCCGGCGGAGGAAGGAAAGCCTGTTGAAACAGCGGCTGGTGTCATTGCAGCAGGCTGAGGACAACGGCACTGTCGAATGGCTCGAATACGAACAGCTCCTGGAAGACATGGAAAAGACAGTAGCCGCGCTGCCCGAAAAATGCCGGCTTGTATTCCGCCTGAGCCGCGAAGAAGGGCTTTCCGGCAAACAGATCGCAACTTCCCTGGATATTTCCCCCAAAACAGTTGAGGCTCACATGAGTAGGGCATTAAAGGCCCTGAGCGCATCCCTGCGCCAGCTGACGAGTCTTTTTTAATTTTTTGTCCCCGACTAGGGGATACCTCCCCTTTTTACCCGCTATATATAGTATCAGATACTTTTTCTATGACCCATGGTATTTCAAAAGAAAAGATAAAAGAGCTGTCGGAGAAATGGATGAAGGGGACCTTATCGGAGGAAGAGCGCGCTATTTTCGAAAGCTGGTATAATCACCAGGCAACCAGCATCGAGTGGCCGGGGGGGGAGACGGAGGAGGAGCTGCGCGGCAGGATATATAGCAAGATCGATGAGGAACTGCGCACCGAAAAGGGTGCACGGGCCGTACATATGACCCAATGGTGGCGGGTAGCGGCCGCGGTGGTAATTATTGCAGGTAGCGCCGTTGTATGGCAGGCTACGAGACACAGGAGCGAGAAGCCCGCTGTTGCCGTGGTACACACCTCACCACACAAGACGGCGGAGAAACCTGCCAGTTTTATCCGTCAATTCACACTGCCCGATGGCACCCGTGTAGTGTTGCAGAAGGGCAGCCGTCTGGATTATCCAAAGCAATTCACCGGCAACGCACGGGAAGTGTTCCTGTCGGGGGAAGCTTATTTTGATGTAGCAGAAGATGTCTCCAGACCATTCATTATTCACACCGGCGCCATACGAACCACGGTTTTAGGGACAGCCTTCAATATCCGTGCGCTGCCCAATGACAACGAGATCATCGTCTCGGTGACCAATGGGAAGGTAAAAGTGGAAGACGATAAAAAGCTCCTGGCTGTGCTGACCTCCAACCAGCAGGTAAAATATCAACCCGCCGTTGCGGCGATAGCGAGGGACAGCGTGAATGCCGCCAGCCTGGTAACAAACTGGACAAAGCGGGAGATGGCGTTCGACGGACAGTCCTTTGAAGAAGTGGCGGAATTATTGGGCAGGCGATATGGCGTGGAGATACAATTCAAAAAGGACAGCCTGAAGAAATGTTCTATAAAGGCCTTCTTCAACGGCACGGAAACACTGGAAAATGTACTGAATATATTATGCACCATCAGCAATACGAGTCATAGCATGGGAGGCGAGAACATCGTTGTCCTGGATGGCGAAGGCTGTGGCGGATAACGCCCGACGCATGGGCGCTGAACATCGGGTATATGAAAAACCCCTCTCGCCGTGGAAAGTTGGAGGGGTTGGCTCAAAATAATATGCTAATCATTTTAAACTACTGCAATTTATGCAAAAAACGCTTGCATTCAGCTTCCGGCTGCCCCTTGGGTATTATGCCAGGATAGCAGAGCGCACAAATCTGCGATTTTTTATGAAAGTGAGTCTGGTAGCCATGATGATCCTGCTTATGTTCACCCAGCTGCTGACAGCGCGCGAAAGCTACGCTCAGAAGATGGAGGACAAGCTTATCACATTGGAATTGAGGAATGTACCGCTGCGTCACGCCCTCGACCGGATAGAAGTGAGCTCCGGTTTCCGCATGGCTTATGTACTGGAGCAGGTGGGGAGGTACGGGAATGTTACCCTGGAAAAAGGAACGCGCTCCGTAGCCAGCACCCTACAGTTGATACTCACCGGCACACAGCTGGATTTCAGACAGGATAATAATACGATCCTGATCTACCCCAGGCGTAAGGATGTGGGGCAGAACCTTTTTGACGCGGCAGAAGTGACTGTTGCCGCCCTGACGGTGCACGGCAAGGTCACCGATGAGTCGGGAAATCCTTTGTCAGGTGTGTCGGTATATGTAAAAGGCAATTCCTCCGTCGGCACCGTCACAGATGCAAAAGGTCTTTTTAAAATAGAGGTCGCCGACCCGTCGAGCATTCTGGTATTCTCTTCCGTGAATTCGGAGACGAGGGAAATAGCCGTAGATGGCAAGTCTGAGATCAACATGACGATGAAGATCCGGACGGAACAGCAGGAAGAGGTCGTCGTAGTGGGTTATGGTATCCAGAAAAGAAAGGATGTTACAGGCGCCATCGCCTCCGTGAACAGCGATCATATGAATCTGGGCGGCACCACTTCCAATATCGCGCAGGCAATACAGGGCCGTGCGGCAGGTGTGAACGTCCAGCAGTCCGACTTCTCACCCGGAGGCGCTATCTCCGTCACTATCCGCGGCGGCAATTCGCTCAATACCACCAACGAGCCACTTTATGTCGTGGATGGATTTATCAGTGACAATGGAAAATATATCAACCCCAACGACATCGAGGACATCGAGATACTGAAGGACGCCTCCGCTACGGCTATTTACGGTGCGCGTGGTGGCAACGGCGTAATACTGATAACTACGAAGAAAGGCAGACCCGGCAAGATGCAGATAGATGCGGATGTTTCCAATGGATATCAATACCTCACCTATAAGCCTTCCCTGGTGAATGGGCAACAATATGCGGACGTGCAGAATGCGATAGCCGCCGAGGATGGCAAGCCGCCAGTATTCCCATCCAGCTTCCCGCTGGCAAATACCGATTGGTGGAAGCTGTCTACACAGCAGGCCTCTGTTCTCAACAGGCAGATAAGCCTTAGCTCCAACGACAAGAATTCAAAATTCTATCTCTCGGGTAATTATATGAAGCAGACAGGGGTATTGAAGCATACGGATATGGAGCGTTATTCCATGCGGATGGGAGCCGAAAAGCGATTCAGTGACAGAGTGAAGATCGGCTCCAATTTTTATGGCGCCTCCACCAGCAGCGATCTGCAGCGCTATGTGGCCGACATCACGGCGCCTTTGTTCAGCGTTCTCACCGCGCCCCCCAGCATCCCCGTCTATAATTCCAATGGATCCTATTACCAGTATTTAGGCAAGGACAATGCGCTGGCTCTTTTGATGGAGCCGACGAACATATCTTCGAGCAAGCTGATCAATGGCAATATGTTCGCGGACTATGATGTCATCAAGAACCTTACGTATCATATCAGCGGCGGCGCCGAGTATTCCCAGGCGACGGCGGGACAATACACACCCCGGACACTGGTCAACGGACAGGCCAATAGCGGCGTGGCAGCGGAGCAGAGCAACTCGACCTTCCGGTTGCTGGTGGAGCAATACCTTACGTACAAGTTCAAAAAAGGGGATCATGATCTTACCATCATGGGAGGTACTTCAAACCAAAAGGATGTGTCCGACGGGCTGGGCGCCGGCGGCCGTGGATTTTCCACCGACCTGTACTTGTTCTATAATCTGAATGCTGCATCCATCCCACAGGTTGCGGGCTCAAGCAATACTCCGGGCAGCAGCAGGATCGAGACAAAGCTGACTTCCTATTTCGGCAGACTGAACTATTCTTACAACGACCGTATCCTGGCCACCTTCACCATCAGAAGGGATGGATCTTCACGGTTTGCACCCAATCACCGGTATGGCACCTTCCCTTCCGGCGCACTGGCGTACAAGATGACTGACCTGCCCTTTATCGCAAATATGAATACCTTCTCGAACCTGAAGGTGCGGGTTAGCTACGGGCTGGCGGGTAATGACAGGATCGGGGACTATACGTATATGAGCCGATTCAGCGCATATGGTACTACATTGAATGGCACGGGCACGCTCTCTCCCGGACTGGAGCCTGTGTCGCTGATCAATAATAATCTCAAATGGGAAAGTAATGCGCAGGCCAATATCGGCATCGACATGGGATTCCTGCGTGGCAGGCTGAACGCCACCATCGATCTCTACCGCAAGAAGACCACTGACCTGCTGCTGTCTGTGCCTATCGGGCAATGGTGGGGATTCAGCAGCCAGACGATCAATGCCGGCTCCATCGAGAACAAGGGTGTCGAACTGTCCATCAACTCCACGAATGTAAAAGGGGCCGACTTCAACTGGAGCACGACATTTAATATCGCTTATAATAGGCAGAAGTGCCTCTCCCTGGCGAACAATGTCAATATCATCAGCTCGAATACGGCCAACCCCAGTGGTGTCGTTTCCGCCCGTGAGTTCACCCGGCTGGAGCCCGGCAAGGAACTGGGTGTGATCTATGGCTTCAAATACCTGGGTGTTATCAAATCCGGCGAGACCTATGCTCCGCAGCCGAATTCAAAACCCGGCGATCCCAAGTATGCCGACCTCGATAAGAGCGGTACCATCACACAGGACGACAGGACCTACCTGGGAAATACCAGCCCCCATTACATCGCCGGATTGAGTAATGACTTCCAGTATAAGAATTTTAGCCTGAATGTCTTCTTCCAGGGCGCGTTTGGCTACCACCTCTACAATATGAACAGGCTGGTGCTGGAGTCCACGACAAGCACGGATATCCTGAACAGATTTGTAGCGGGTAAGAACGAGAATACGAGCATTCCCCGGGAAGGATATTTCCTCAGCTCCTACGGCAGCTATGTCAACTCCCGATTTGTAGAAGATGCAACCTATGTGCGGCTGAAAATGGTGGCCTTGAGCTATGATCTCCCGACGGGGCTGATAGGCAGGACGAAAATACTGGACGGTGTGAGGATCTATGTTTCCGGCCAGAACCTGCTCACGATCACCAAATACACCGGTACCGACCCTGAGGTGAACACGCATTCTACCAGTACGAATAACTCGGCGGGCGGCATCGACTTTAACTCATTCCCTGCCTTCCGGACCTTTGTTGCAGGTATCAAATTGAGCATTCACTAAAACAAGACATTCCATGAAGAAATATATCATATCCTTTCTGCTGCTACCGGTGATCCTTTTGCAGTACAGCTGCAACAAGACCCTGGAGCCAAAAGTATACAGCTCGCTGACGAATACGAACGCCTTTCAGACAAGGTCGGATGCCATTGCCGCGGTCAATGCCGTCTATGCCCGTCTCAAGGGTCCGGTGGTTGGGGATAACTTCACTTATTGGACGGTGCGTCACTTTGCACTCACCGACCTTACAACCGACATCGGGCATTGTAATTATGGGGGTGATCCCGGTCAGCTATCGCTTGGTTTGTGGAACTCCACCAATGGATTGTTAGGCCAGGACTGGCAATATGCGTACAAGCTCATCGCCAATGCCAACAATGCCATTTACAATATTACGAATATGACTACCATCACGGATGTGGAGAAGAAACAGTTCCTGGCGGAACTGAAGTTCCTGCGTTCGGTGGCTTATATGGATCTCACCGACGCGTTCGGGCCCGTGATACTGGTGACCGAGAAAGATGTGCCCAACGCTCAGTTCGTCAGCCAGCCAAAACCGGCAGCCGTGGCGGATGTCGAGAACTTATTGATCGGCGATCTCACCGATGCAGCCGGGACCTTACCTCTGAACTACCAAAGCAATGCGATCTATCCCGGCAATGACGTGGGGCGTGCGACAAAGGGTGCAGCGCTGACCCTCCTGGCCAAGCTTTATCTGCGACGCAAGGACTGGCAGAATGTGATCACGTATACCCAGCAGGTGATGGACCTGAAGGCGTATGACCTGTACCCCGACTACCTGGGGTTATTTACGGAGGCTAACAAGTGGTGTGTAGAGAACATCTTTTCGGTACTGGCGGATGCCAATACCAATGGGACGGAGCTGTTGAATCACTTCGGTCCGTTAAACAGTCCTGTGCCCGCCCTCCAAAACCGCTGGCAATATTATGCCGTCTCCTGGGACTTTTACAACACGTATGATGCGGCGGACGACAGGAAAAAATGTTTTTATCCGTACTACCTGGGTGTGGATGACCTGATCTATATGCAGGCGCCTAGTCAGGGAGCTACGCCTCCCCCGGGATTCAGCTATATGGCCGATGTGGCGACGAAGAAGTATGCGGATTCATTGGGGTCGTCGACGTACTATGACGGACACAGCGTAGACATCCTTCGCTATGCGGATGTGCTGTTGAGCAGGGCTGAAGCGCTGAATGAGATCAATGGCCCCGATGCGGAAGGGATTGGGCTGATCAACCAGGTGAAGGGCAGGAGCCATGCCAAGCAGCTGAATCTGGCGGACTATGATAAGAACACGCTGCGGGACGCCATTTTGCAGGAGCGTGGATGGGAATTCTTTTATGAAGGCAAGCGGCGGGCGGACCTGATACGTATGGGCAAATATGATGTCATCGTCAATGGCTACCTGAACAGGATCGGTCAGCCTTCGACTATTGTGATGCCGAAGAATACGTTTTTCCCGTATCCGCAGGGTCAGGTCAATCTGGATCCGAATTTGGATAATTCGCAGAGGTAAAACGATATGTTGATGCATAAAAAAATAATCGTGTGGACGATGGCGGTGTTCGGCGCCCTGCTTGCAGGCTGCTCCGGAGGCGGCGGCTTGATCCGTGAGATAGGTATTGGTCTGCACGCGAATAACGAGCTGAAGATCGAGGTGGATGTCACCACCAACTTTGATGCTAAGGTATTTGCGGAATACTGGCCTGACAGCAATGCTTCGCAGAAATATAAATCCTCTGTCAGCAACGGCGGACTGTATCATGCGCTGGTGCTGGGCAATATCCTTCCACAGACTGGCTACTCCTTCCGGGTGGTCACTGAGAGCGGCGGGGTGCGCAATGAAAGTAAGGTATACCCATTCCGGAGCAGGGCGCTGCCCATGTGGCTGCAGGACCAGTTCAAATACAGCTGTACCCAACCCGAGCTGTTGCCAGGTGTATTCAAGGAAGGCTTTATGTTGATGAACAAGCGGGAGGCGCCCGGCCTCCTATACATTGTCGATGCCAAAGGCCGTCTTCGGTGGTATCATATGGTAGATGGTACGGGTGTGAAGGTGGCGCATTTCACGGCGGACAGGACCATCATCTCGATACTGGGCAAGAGCGATGAACCCACGAGCTATGGCAGTGAGATATTGGAGATCAATTTGGCGGGAGATACGCTATTGCATTTAAAAAAGGGACAGGGCGATCTGCGGTATACCATCCACCATGAAGTGATCAAGAACAAGGCCGGCAATGTAGTGACCATTTATGAAGACCCTCGTATCATGGACCTGGGGCGTGTGGGTGGCGGCAAGGCTGACACGGTGAATGGGGATGGTATTTTGGTATTGGATAAGAATGGCAGGAAAGTATGGCAATGGTCTGTTTTTGATATGTGCGATCCTTTTGCAGACCCGGAGCTGTTAAAACATAAGAAGGACTGGATGCATGCCAACAGTCTCAGCTTCGACACAGACAGCAACTACCTGTTGTCCTTTTATAATCTTGGGCAGGTGTGGAAGGTGGATGCGCACAGCGGCAAGGTCCCATGGAAGCTTGGTAAGGGAGGGACCCTGCGTACGCCTGCCGCGGATATTTTTTCTCAATCACATGCGGTGCATATCGATGCGTCCGGCAGTTTGATGCTGTTTGACAATGGGGTGGAGCGGAAGCAGTCGGGGGTATTTGCCTACCGGATAGATACAGCTGCGCGGACCGCCGCCGTGGACTGGCATATCAAGCTGCCTGCGGAAATATATAACGACAGGATGGGAAGCGCCTATATGATCAATGACTCGCTGGTGCTGTGTTGCTGTTCCAAGCGGCATATCACCGTGCTGGCAAACAAAAGGGGCGAGATCATCTGGACGCTGGATACGGCTATCCCGCCCTATCGGGTGGAATTTATTTCCGCAGCGCTGTTGAAACCTTATATTTTGAATTGACGGTGAGTCACACATAAAAACGGAAGAATATGAGAGCATTGGTCCTTTTGAGCATGATCGTATTGGTGATCTGGTCGTTATCGCCCGGCTGTCAGTCTGCTGCCGGAAAGGACGGGGGCGGTGTGTCGAAGTCCGCCATGATGATCCCTGACACGGCGCTTATTCCAAAAGACAAGTTTGGGGATGAGGTCCGCTATGGCAGGCAGCTGCTGCTGAATACGGCGTATTACATCGGCCCGGAGGGAGTGGCAGGACATTACCTGGGGAATAAGATGAATTGTTCGAACTGCCACCAGGATGCCGGTACGAAACCATATTCCTTCAATTTGCTGGCTTCGCATGACAACTATCCGCAGTACCGTGCGCGGGAGGGGAAGATCCTCACGCTGGCCGAGAGGGTGAATAATTGCATCATGCATCCGCATAATGGCCGGCCCCTGCCGCTGGACAGCCGGGAGATGGTGGCGATATTGTCATATCTGAAGTGGATCAATGGCTTTGTTCCGAAAGGAAGCAATTTCGAGGGGAAGCAGAACCTGACCATCGGATTGCCTGTTGCTGCTGCAAGCCCCGAGAGAGGAGAAAAGATCTTTATGGAGAACTGTGCGAGCTGTCATGGCAACGACGGGGGTGGGCAAATGAATAGCGGACGTACCGCGTACGTCTATCCTCCTTTATGGGGGATGCAGGCGTATCAGCCGGGTTCAAGTATGCATCGCATTATAAAGATGGCCCGATGGGTAAAGGCCAACATGCCGTATAACAAAGTGGCTTTAGGAAAGCCATTTCTCACGGATGAGCAGGCGTTGGATGTTGCCGCCTTTATTAACAATGATATGATCCATCAGCGGCCTCAGCCAAAGGCATTTGAATATCCGGAGATGGTGATGAAGCCTATCGACTATGACCGGGGGCCTTTCTCGGATAGTTTCTCTGTGGCGCAGCATAAATATGGGCCATATCAGCCTATCATTCAATATCGGAAGGCGAAAGGGATGCCGGTGGATTATTAGGGCGGACAGACCCTGCGCCAGCCTGAAAGTCCAAAAGTCACCGTGCAGCTATAATAAAAGACATTTTTATCTTTTATAGCCAGGTTGTCCGTACCTTTGCACCATGGACATTAGTAGCATCGAGGACATCCGCCAGCTGGTCGACACCTTTTATCGAAGGGTTCGGGAAGACAAGTTCATCGGCCCCATCTTTATCGGGGCTATACAGGACCGGTGGCCTGAACATCTGGAAAAGATGTACCGGTTCTGGCAGACCGTACTCCTGGAGGAGCATACTTATTTTGGCAGTCCTTTTCCACCACATGCCCGGATGCCGTTGGAGAAGTCACATTTCGACACCTGGCTGGGATTGTGGCATACCACCGTGGATGAATTGTTCAATGGGACCAGGGCGGACGAAGCAAAATGGCGGGCTTCGAGGATGGCGGAAATGTTTTTGTCGAAGATCCTGTATTATAGAGAGAACCCATCTGCGAGGCCAATCCCCTAACTTTGCGGAAAAGGATAATATGGCCGCGAAAAAAGACTGGGCAGCAGCGATGCAGCCCCTTTTACGGAAGTACAAAGGGCAAAAGCATCCTTTAGAGTATCGCGATATCTACCAGCTGCTGGTGATGGTGGTACTCTCTGCCCGAAGTACAGATGTCCATATCAATTCTATCGCACCTGCTTTTTTTAGCGCGTATAAGGACATGCATGCCCTGTCTCTGGCCGCTCCTCCCGATCTATTCCCTTACTTGAAAGGTGTTACGAACTTTGCGCACAAGGCGCAATGGCTGGTAAAAATAGCGCAGCAATTAAGAAGCAACAGCGCGATCCCCATGGACATGGAGAATTTGACCGCCCTGCCGGGCATCGGGCGCAAGTCGGCCAATGTTATTCTGCGGGAAGCGGGCCGTCCCGCGGAAGGTATTATGGTGGATCTGCATACGGTACGGGTAGCGACAAGACTTGGCATCACCAAAGAAGAGGACCCGTCAAAAATAGAAGAAAAGCTGATGGCCAAATTGCCGAGGCAGGATTGGGATGCGGGTATGGCCATGTCTTTCCTGGGACGGGAGATCTGCCGGCCGAAGCCTTTGTGCGGGGAATGTCTTATGAATGGCGTGTGTGCGTATTATAAGAAGGTGAAAAAATGAGGAGAACCATTTAGTTTTCCACAAAAGGGAAAATCCTGCCCTTCCTCCATACTGAACAACCCCTCGCGTTCGTTTGCAATTCTTTGTATGTATGCGTGGTTTAAGCTCTGATATCCTCTCTCCAAGACGGGGTCTGGTCGTCATTATACTGCTGCTGGCAGCATGTCAAAGACCGTCCTCCCTTCCTCCGGACCATACCTCCTATTTCGACACGGTATTTCGCCAGGCAGAAACCATGGATCTTCCCCAGGATAAAGCGTTTCAATTTGTTGACTCCATATATGCTCATTTTCCTTCGCCAGGGGTGATCGACCGTCTGCGCCGCCTGGATTTTAAGGGACAATACTATTTTTATCAGGCGCATGATCTTAGGAATGCCATGCTATATACAGACAGCAGCCTCCTGCTGCTGTCCGGACCGGAGGAGCAAAGCCAATACCGAAGCCAATATGCCAAATGTCTTATTGACAAGGCCGAGATCTACCAGCTGGAGAACAACAACGAGAATGCGCTTTTTTACTATCACAAGGGGCTGGAAGCCATCCGGGACCTGGGGGACAGCTGTACGATGGCCGAATATACCCAACGGATAGCCATGGCCAGCTACCGTGCCGGACGTTTCATCGACGCGCGACATCTTTTTGAGGTGGCATTCCATCAGTTTGCCGCCTGCCGGCCTGACTACAAAGCCTTTGTGTATGGGCAATGCAACCTGGACAATATCGGGGAATGCTACGCGGCTATGAGGAAATGGGATAGCGCTGCCTGGTATTATGACAGCACTCTTTCTTACATCAACAAAGAGAGCCAGCGTTTTATCACCTTCTCTGGAAGTCGTGCGTATATAGAGACCGCCAAAGCCGTTGTCTATGGCAACCAGGGCGACTGTTTTCTTCAGCGGCAGGATACGGCAAAGGCCTGGCAGCTTTATCGGAATAGCATCTCCATCAATATGCAGCCTCTTCATGACTCCGGCAATGCCATAACGGTGCTGGTGAAGTCGGCCCGTCTGCAACTGGCACAGGGACAGCTTCATCAGGCGGGTGCAACCCTTCAGGAGGTTCGCGCAATGCTCGATCGCAGACCGGATGCTGATATGAACCTGGCCTGGCGAAAGCTGCGTGCAGAATGGCTGGCAAGGTCGGGGGACATGTCCGGGGCATGGCAGTCTTTAAATGCTTTGGCGGATATGAAGGACTCTCTTTATACTGCCAGCATTTCCAGGTCGACCTTCGATGTGCCCGATGCGCTGGTACACCTGGAAGACAAGAATATCATTCAGCAGTTACAACAACGCGACCAGGAAAAGACGGCTTATCTGACATTGGCGTTGCTGATCGTCTTTATGCTGCTGATCATTGCGTTCCTGATCCGCCGGAGCGCCCGCAAGTCGAATGCGCATATACTACAACTCAACGGACTCAATAAAGCGCTGCGCGCGGAGAATCGCCAAACGCAGATGGCGATAAAAGCACTGAACGAGGATCAGGCCATGTATCTGCAGAGCCTCAAGACCATTGCACACGATCTGCGCAATCCCGTGGGGGCGATATCCTCCGCCGTGAGCCTGCTGCAACAGGAAGATGGATTCGACCAGCAGTCGAAAACCATGTTGAACCTGATCCGGCAATCCGCAGACAGTTCTCTTCACCTGGTCAGCGGGATCATGCAGCTGGACCTGCCAATGGGCAGCTTAAAGATTGGGCCGGTGGAGCTGGAGAAATTATTAGCGTCATGTTGTGCTACCCTGCAATTCAAGGCGGGAGAAAAGAAACAAACCATCCGTCTGGAGGCCGAGCCCGTCACCCTTCCTGCGGATCATGATAAGCTTTGGCGTGTCGTCATCAATCTTCTGGACAATGCTATCAAATTCAGTCCCGTGGGAGCGGACATCGCGATCAGGCTGCAACGGGAGAGTGACAAGGCTGTCATTACCGTCAGCGACAAGGGGATTGGTATTCCCAAGGGCATGGAAGGAAAACTGTTCTCCGTGGACGCCGGTATAAAAAGATCGGGTACCTCGGGTGAAGCTTCGTTCGGGCTGGGGCTTGCGATCGTGAGCCAGATCATAAAGGCCCATGGAGGGGACATCCGTGTGATGAGCGGAGAGCAGGGAGGAACTACCTTTCGTATCGAGCTGCAGGCGCCGGCAGTATAAACTATATCCTACGCTCATATTTCCTTCGTCTGCGCCAAATTTTCATTTATTTTATTGATAATCAATCATTAATGAGATTGTTATAAATTAACAAAAATCTCAAATTTGTAGTTACATTACTACAACCTGCTCGTACTAATATTAGAGAACAGCAAAAAGCATAAGCACTACTTTCCACATATAGGCCCTAAACGTAAACGCGGCCACCTGTTTATCTTATTTGAACGCTTGCGACAGGTTGTTTTAATTAAGGGTCAGGTCATCTGCAGCCTTGAAGGCCAGATGGCCTTTTTTTATTTAAAATTCCGGCCGCTGGGGAACATCTCATCGGAAGTAGTCAGCAGTCCCAGCAGCGGATTCAGGTTATGACAACGCTGTACGATGACATGCACTACTTCTCCCTCGATCTGTAAATGGCCTTCCACCATCAACAGCTTTGCACCCACGATCTGTTTGCGGTACTGTTCAAAGAGGTCCCGCCATACGACTAAATTGAAAGTGCCCGTCTCATCTTCCAGCGTAATAAAGCAGACCCCGCTGGCCGTACCCGGCCGCTGCCTCACCAGTACCAGACCTGCTGCTTTGATATGCTGACCGTTGCGTAAGCTGGCTTGTTCCGCTGCCGCGGAGACTCCCAGCGCCCGGAGGTTATCACGGATAAAGCTCACCGGGTGCGCCTTTAGCGATAAAGACATCGAGGCATAGTCCTGTATCACGTGTTCGGCATCTGTCATATGAGGCAGATACACTTTTTCATCATGATCTTCGAATAAGGTGAGGGCGCGGCCTTCGAACGCCGGAGTTTTGCCTTTTGGTGTTTTTATGAATTGTTCCTTTTGCAGTGCCGCCACCTGCCACATGGCCTCGCGTCTGTCGATGCCCATTGACCGGAATGAATCTGCATCCGCCAGCTTTTCCAATGCTGTCTGCGACAAACCCGCCTCCTGCAATGCCCGGACGCTCTTATAGGGTTGAAGACGGCGCGCCAGGAGAAGCAGGACATCTTCCTGTCTTAAACCTTCCACGAGCCGGAAGCCGAGACGGACCGCCCGGTATTTCCCTTCCTGCTCTTCCAGCGTACTATCCCAGTCGCTTCGGTTGACATCCACGGGCCGGCAGATCACCGCATGGTTTTGGGCGCAGGTAATGAGCTGTGCAGGCGCATAAAACCCCATCGGCTGGCTGTTCAGCAATGCACAAAGGAAGATATCCGGATAATACCACTTGATCCATGCCGATATATAGACCAGCAGGGCAAAGCTCACCGCATGGCTTTCGGGGAAGCCATAGCTTCCAAATCCCTCCAGCTGCCGGAAGACGCGGTGTGCATACTCCTCTGCATAGCCATTGCCTACCATTCCATTGACGAGCTTTTCGCGAAATGCGGATATCAATCCCTGGGCCTTGAATGTCGCCATGCTCCGCCGCAGCTCATCCGCCTCTGACGGTGTAAAACCTGCCGCCACGATCGCGATCTTCATGGCCTGCTCCTGGAACAGTGGTACCCCGAGCGTACGACCAAGAATATCTTCCAGCTCTTTTGAGGGGAATACTACCGGCTCCAGACCGTTGCGCCGTCGTAGATAGGGATGCACCATATCCCCCTGTATAGGGCCTGGCCGTACGATAGCCACTTCGATCACCAGGTCATAAAAGTTCTGCGGGCGCAGACGGGGCAGCATTGACTGCTGTGCCCGGCTCTCGATCTGGAATACCCCAATGGTGTCCGCCCGCGAGCACATCTCATACACTGCGGGGTCGTCCTGTGGGATATTCGCCAGCGTCAGATCCAGGTCGTAATGTTGTTTTGCCAGGTCAAAGGCCCGTCGCACAGCACTCAACATTCCCAGCGCCAGTACGTCGATCTTGAGAAAGCCCAGGACATCGATATCATCCTTGTTCCATTCGATGTTTGTACGGTCCTCCATCCGCGCATTAAGGATGGGGCAGAGATCACTCAACTGTCCGCGGGTAATGACAAAACCACCCGTATGCTGACCCAGCTGCCGGGGGAATCCGATGTATTGCGACGTCAGCTCCAAAACTTTTTCCAGGTGTGTCCGGCTTGCTTTTAAGCCTTGCGCCTGCACCAGCTCAGGGTCCAGCATTTCATCAAATTCATGGATCGACTTCGAGAGCCGGTCGACCGCATCCACGGATAACCCCATCGCACGCCCCACGTCTCGTATCGCCCCCTTGGCATGGACCTGTGTCACTGTTGCTACGATGCCCGCCCTGTCCCGGCCATATTTCTGATAGATGTACTGGATCACCTCTTCCCGCCGCTCATGCTCAAAATCCACATCGATGTCCGGCGGCTCGTTCCTCGCCGCCGAGAGAAATCGTTCGAAAAGCAGGTCGAATTTCGTCGGGTCCACGGATGTGATCCCCAGACAATAGCAGATCGTCGAATTGGCTGCCGAGCCTCGTCCCTGGCAAAGGATGCTTTGCTGCCGCGCATACCGGACCACATCGTATACGGTGAGGAAATAGGCCGGGTAGTTCATTCGTTCGATAAAGTCCAGCTCGTACAGGATATTTGTCCGGATCTTTTCCGGGATGGGATCTCCGAACATCTGCCGCGCTCCTTCCCAGGCGAGAACAGTCAGCTCTTCCATGGGGGTACGACCCTCCCGCGTGATCTCTTCCGGATAGACATATTGCAGACTGTCCAGCGAGAACTGGCAGGCTTCCGCTATCTCCTGTGTCCGCTGGATCGCTCCCGGATATTGCCGGAACAGCCGCTGCATCTCCGCTGCCGGCTTCATGTATCGTTCCGCATTTGGATGCAGCCTGTAACCCGCATCGTAGATAGTACATTTCTCCCGGACGCAGGTCAGCACATCCTGCAGCTGTCGCCGCATGGGGTGATGGTAGTGTACATCGTTGGTCGCCACCATTGGTATCAATAACCTTTTGGAAAGCTCATGCAGCCTGAACAGCTGTTTGGCATCGTCACCCCGGTAATAACGGCAACCGGCCAGGTAACAGTCCCCGCCCAGGACATCCCGGTATTCCCGAAGGGTGTTGTAAAAAGAAGGTTCGAAGTCGAAAAGATCGTTCAATGTGTCGGGAGGAATGACGATAAGCTTCATTCCCTTCGCATGAGCATAAACGTCACTCCTGTACAGATGACATTCTCCTTTTTCCGCCCGGCGATTGCCCAGTGTCAGCAGCGCCGACAGTCTGCCGTAAGCATCCTTGTCCGTCGGCAGCAACAGCAGGCTTGGGCCATCCAGCAGATCCAGCCGCGCTCCCGGCAGCAGCCGGATATTACCCAGCTTTTTTGCCCGGCTATGCGCCCGCACGATGCCTGCCAGCGTATTCCGGTCCGTGATCGCAATGGTCTGATGCCCCATCGCAGCGGCCTGCTCCACCATTTCCTCCGGGTGCGACGCCCCCCGTAAGAAACTGAAATTGCTCGTCACCTGCAGGTCTGTATAATGCATCTGGTTCATAGTTTAGGCGAAATAGCCGTGAAGGAACCACTGATGCGGGTCCGTGCCCTTATAATGCCCGCTGCGGAAGATCCAATACCGGACTCCGCCCTCGTTCTCTACCATATAATAGTCCCGGTGCTGTCCTGTAGCGATCCACCATTCCTGCTCGATCCGTTCCGGACCTTCCGCCCGGATGATCTTATGCAGCTCGCCCCTGTGCCGGAACAACATGGGGGGGTAGTCGGGTATGGGCGCCGTCACTTCGATGGGCTCGGGACGGGCAAGGATATAAACAGGTCTTGGCCTTGTCACCGACCAGCAGTGCAGCGCTGCTTCGTCCAGTGAGTCTGTTGCAGTGATGGCACGCTCCGGCCAATAGTGTTCGGATGGTATATAACGGTGTACTCTATCCGCCCCCATTTTATTGCTCACCCGATCGATCAGTTCCGAAAGCCCATTGTCGGACAATCCTCCCGCACCCTCCCAGAAAGTGGTTTGTGAAGGTCCGACATCCTCTACCTTCGGCGCCTCGAGGGTAAAGACCTCGATACCCAGGCCTGGCTCCAGGGTGGAGATCTTTTCTTCAAACAATTTAAAGAGATGTGATACATTCTGCGTGGCCCGGTGTGTTCCAATGGCTGCCTCGATGACCTGACCATCCACCCGGTGGCCTTTGAGTATGGCCGTCCGCAACCCTTTGCCGTCATGCTGCATCCGGCTGCAAAGCATTTCCAGCAGCCTCGTCAGTGCAATTTCGATACCACCCGCTGTACAAATGGGCTCCAGACAGGGAAGCCGCTCCATGTAAATTGCTACCGGAATGACAGCGTCAATAAGTTCGTCGGCGCGGTCAAAAGCCTGATCCAGCCGCAGCAGCAGTTCATTGCCAAAGCGCGTACGCAATGATTGCCTTGCCATTCCCGCAATGCGGTGTATCCTGTCCAGGCCCAGCTTTTGCAGCCTGCCGGCGATGGATGCATCGATCCGGAGGGCCGCCGGCGGCAGGTCAAGCAATGCATTCATATGCTCGCCAGGTTCGACGATCGGTGTCACGCGCCCATATCGCGCGATCGCCCAGGCTGCGCCCACCGTGTCTGCGATGGCGCCCCGTACATCATAGCCCTTGCTCCGAAGTGTATGTACGATCTGCTGGAGATATATCTTTTCTCCGCCCCACAAGTGAGGACAGCCGCTGATATCCAGCAGCAATCCGTCGGGGGCATCGATGGAAACAATGGGAGTGTAGCGGATGCACCAGAGCGCCAATTTCCGGAGCAGCTTTGAAGTCAGTTCCACATTGTCATCCAATACTTCCAGGGTGGGTACCAGTACCCGCGCATCTGCCACGGCCATTCCAGTCTGTATGCCTTCTTCCAAGGCTAACGTATTTGCCGCCGTGATCACCATTCGGCCATGGTCAGGCAGCGCCAGTACAAAAGGCTGGTGGAGTAGGGCAGGCCGGCGGATCGATACATAGTCCGTTGTCAGACGACGGAACCAGAGTGAGAGGATGCGTTTGCTCATGGCCGCTACCCCGCCTGTTTTCGCAGGACCTTTTCCTGCCTGCTGATCTTCGCTGTCCCGAAGTGGAACCGGCCTGCCTGCCATCCCACCTCCCAGCTGCCCGGATGTCCGTTCCGGATACGGCTTAATTGTATATGCCATCGGGGAAAACCTACTCCCGGAATATCTGCACGGCTCGGAAGATGTGTCACATGCCAGCGGGCGACCGCCGCATTGGGATAGAGCTGCCGCGGCTGCTGTCGAATGATCAATCCTGTGACGCGGCTTTGTTCCACCGCCAATTGATATCTTCGCGAGGCTGTCATGCCCAGTTCCCGCAGTTCGCCAACCACTGCTGCCAGCCCTTCGCATTTCAACGCTTCCTCCATTACCCATAACACTTCCTTTTCGGAACGCATGTCCATAAAGATCACGCGGTCTGGCGCCACTCCAAAGATCTTTAATCCCGGGGGATAGATCTTCCGGCCCGCGCTGATCCAGACACAGACACCACCCATCTGCATAAGTCCGGAAATAAGTCCTGTCGTGAATCCGGCTGTTGCCGCCTCATCCGCCGGTCGCGGACAGATAAATTCGTGTATAGCGCCTGTTGGAAAGGTCTTATTGGGAAAGGCTGTATTTATTGGCCCCATATCCAGATCCACCTGGCCCGGGGCCGGTGGCCTGGAACCTTGCAGCTGTAAGATCTCCCGCTGCAGGCGGTGGATGATATCCTGTTGGACAGACATGGCGACAGGGCGAATAGCGGTTGATTCGTGTGCTAATTTTATTAGACTAAATTACTAATAATATTAGTTTATCCAAGGGGTGTGGAAAAATAAAATTGGTCTCCCTTGTGTTCCGATATCCGGAAGGTGAGGTTGATCCTTGGCCCTATTATCCTGGATGTCTTTGGTATATGATGTTCATAATGATCCTGCATGGTCTCCCCCATGAGAAGGAGGCTCCCATGAGTCAGGGGAATGCTCAATTGAGCGATGTCTTTTCTGGATTTATGTCTGATCTTAAAATGTCTCGTCTCTCCAAATGTCACCGAGGCGATGGCGTGATGCTTCCCCTCCACCGGGAGTGTATCGCTGTGCCAGGCCACGGAGTCATTGCCATTCCGGTAGTAATTCAACAGCACACGGTTGAAGACTATACCACATTGGCTTTCGACTTTGGCTTTGATAACCAGCAGCTCGTCTGTCCAGTCATATCCATTCGGACCGCCATAATACGCTGTCAGCCTGGGGTCCGGTACCATCCTGTCGTACATTTTCCGTTCGCGCTGCTGCCAGGGTATGGAGTCTTTTAATACGGTGAAAAAGTGGTCCGACCCCGCCCTGGGAAAAAACTGTTCCCACAGCTGCAAATCCGTATCGGGCAGCTGAAAATTTGTAAAACTTTTCTTCCCTTCGTCGAAGAGGGCGATGTCATCAAACAGGCTCATCCTGCAAAAATACTAAAAAATTTAGACATCAAAAAAGCCCCCTAAATGTGTCTAACATTTGGGGGGCATATCACCGGGCCCGGCTCTTTCTTATACTGGTGTCGCGTCTAGTTTACCTTCATAAACTTATATGTATCGACCTGCTGACCCGACCAGACCTTTATAAAATACATCCCTGGCTCCAGGCTGCTGACATCGATGGACCTTCCTGAACCTGAGAGCTTACGCTGTCCGGTGCTATTATACACTTCCAGCCGGGCGGCATCCGTCAGCCCGGTGACATACAGCCTGCCGGACACGGGGTTGGGATACATGCCGACTGCGGAGCTCATCGTATTCGTCGTAGCCTGGGCCTTTTCGCTGGTGTGCATCGACGGCGTTCCCGCAGCCTGTCCAAACAATTCGATCTCTGCCAGCTGCAGGATCGACCCGCTGTTATTGGACATGGAAAAGCGATAGTACTGATAGGCCGTGGCGTTAGAGAAATTAAAGATCCTTCTTTGCAGACGGTTGGGAAAATCTTCGTTGGTGCGTGTATCTATCGTTGTCCAGCTGCTGCCATCATTGGAGCCCTGTAATGTCCAGTTCAGCGGATCACGCTCGGGGAAATCATTGGCAGAAGATATCGTATAGCTTGTCACCACGTACTGTGACGGAGCCTTATATTGTATCCAGGCGGAGGGATTGAAGGTGAGATATTTCTTGTCGATGTTGTTATCGATGAGATTGGGATATTCCTCGCCTGTCGGAGAGCCTGTCTGGTATTGGGCGCTCACGACACCGCCGCTGAGGTCAGTGATATCGATGCCCGAAGGTATCGGGTCTACAGGAAGTCCATTGGCTTCGCGGAGCAATTGAAAGAGATGATCCGGTCGCACTACCACATAGTCCGAATTCAATGAATTCATCACATTCTTAAAATTGGTGGGCTTTACATCCGTCCATGGCTGTGCCTGGATGATGATAAATCTTGGCGACGATCCATTCCATCCTGCAGCAGCAGAAGCAATGGCATCTTTCATCGGCTGTTCCCCTGTACAGTAATTGCAGGACAGCGGCATGCCCGGCAGGGTTGACTTGTAGATGGTCAGCGGGCCGCCTGTATTCTGGGCCGTAAGCCCCAGCAGGGCAGGGGCATAAGTGGCGTAGCTTTCCCCGACATTCTGATTGATGCCGCCCGTGATGGTGTTCCAGACGGTGACGACCCGGAACCCGGCCCGCTTGTCATAGTCTGCTGATTTTGTCACATACTGATTGAGCGAGGTGGCATTGGGAAAGTTATTGGGATAGGCGTAGCCATATCCTGAGGGACCCGAGATCAGATTGTCATTGTCGGTGGCTGTCTGATAAAAGTAATTCAGCGCCCCGGGCATGGCGTCCAGCATAGCGGGAGAGAGGGTCCATCCCATGGGTACCGAACCCCTGTCGGGATTGTTCCAAAGCTTGCGCATCAGATGCTCGACATACTGTAAGTTGTCGCCATCGCTGAGGATAAAGGCGACATAGATCTTGTTCTGCAACACAGGCTTGGCAGGCATCGGCTTGACCGCTACTGTCCTGGATGTTCCGCTGTGCATTGTCAGGTTGGAACAATAATCACTGGCCACCGTGGCGATCCCGTAGCTGGATGCCCTGGTGATACCAGAACCTTCATCCGGCCACCAGCCTGTGACGACTGATCCGGCCGGCATGGAAGATAAAAAGTTGTTCAACAGATCGCTCTCGCCTGACACATTCGGATCCAGCCAGATCACCGCTTCGCCCATTGCGGCGGCATATTCCCGTAACCCTGCCCGGTGTGCGTCGGGGCTCAGACCGATAAGCATACGATGATCCAGGTTTGGCCAATAGGTATTGTACAAGGTCTGGTAAACCTGCAGCTTGCTGGTGAACTGCCCGCGCAGATCTGTCAGGATGGGGAAATTATAAGGAGCTGAGGTCAGGCGGGACAATAAGGAAGGCGACGCGATGACCGCCTTCTTGTCCTTTGCCAGCATGGTGGCGAGGTTCACTGTATGCGGCTGTGCCGGATCATAGACGATGAGGCCGGACACTTCGCTCTTGTATTTGGTGAGGAGGGCCCAGTTGTCGGTGTATTCCGTCCAGGTGAGCCCCAATGACTGCATCCATGTATAGGGCCCTTCCGCAAAGGCGTCGCCTTCGTACGAGAACAGACGCGGCTGTGTCCTGTTGACAAGACCTTTTAGCGAGGAAAATAAATACATTTCGGCTGTATTGTCCTGATGGGCGGCGACATAATCTACCTTCGTATAGGCTGATCCCCTCCAAAAGACCCGGAATTCTATAGCGTGATGACTAACGGGCATGGTGAATGGCAAAGTAAAGCTTGTATAGTCGCCGGCGATGGGGAATTGCAGACGTGTCACTGCCTGATAGGCGAGGGTGGCGCCCGTAGCGGCGTCCCGGACATCTATCTCCACCACCGTATCATTGTTGGCGGTGTTGTTGTCCGTCTTCATTCTGAATTCCGCATTGTACTGGCCCGCAGTGAGGGAAGTATCATACGGGCCAAAGACCATATGCTGATTGGCTGCATCGATGCCAGTCTGGCAAAGCCAGCCGTCTGTCTCCAGGCGTCCGGTGTGATGGCTGATAGAAGGCCCTTCGGCTTCCCATCTCCAGGAGGTTTCGTTCAGGTAGAACAGGTCCTGGTTGCTGGCAGGCGCCGGAAAGGACGGGAGGAGCTGACCCTGCGGCCAGGTGATCTGGGCTGTAGCAATAGTGGTTACAAACAACTGAGAGGATAAGAGCAATGCAATAAAGAGCATTGGCTTGCTGGTAAAGTTGGACATGGTCGTTGGAATTTTATTCGTTAGGATAAATAGTTACATGTATATGAGGGGCGAGTAATGGGGATTGGAGTTCAGAAGTGATTGATAATTTAAATTATGAAATAATCGTGGGAACTATCCTATCGTAACCGACGTTTTTTTATCAAATTTGTTTCATTATGTATTCAATATTGATCAGTCTTAAATTTAGGGAGATATGACAGTTTGGAAAGCCAATTTGTATGGACTGGGCGTTCTTGTTTTAATCCCGGTTTGTATGCTCTGTACCTCTATAAAAAGGGATGGAGCAGACTGGGGGCTGTTTTTCGGTATGCTATTTTTTATACTCTTTGCCTGGGGTATTGGAATATTTTTAGGCGTCGTACTGGCGGCTGTCGGGACAACCATTTCTCAGTAAATCTTGACAGATCGGGCTATGAGGCGGAATCGCGGGAATATGTAAGAAGCGCCTTTCGGGAGCTGGAGTCCAAATTTGATATGGAAAGAAGGCCTAATCTGCATGAATCATCGACGAAGGCGGGCGTCTGGGCACGCCGCGGGGATCTGAAGGATGTTGGAGAAGCCTTGAAGGACCTTCCGGATTCGACGAGGCAGCGGATATTGCATACTTTGGATGATTGATAGCATACTTAATGTATCTTTCCTTCAATATGCGAAAACTTTTACTCCTTTTGATCCTGGCAACTGCCGGCCGGCCTGGTATAGCTCAGTTGGGCGTTCGGTATGATCCAGCCATACAGAGCACGGGCAATATCAATTATTTCAAGCCGAAGGGGAATCTTTTTGTCGGGGACTGTATCCCTTTTTTCCACGATGGAAAATATTATCTCTATTGGCTGCTGGACTCCGCGCACCATCGGGCATTGGGAGGACTGGGAGGTCATCAGTGGGCGCTGAGTGTCTCTGCTGATCTGAGAACATGGAAGCAGTACCCTGTAGTGCTGGGCATCGACGAGGAATGGGAAAAATCCATCTGTACAGGGTCGGTGGCATATCATGCCGGCAAATTTTATGCATTCTACGCTACGCGGCTGATTGACAGCGCCGGTAAGGTTAATGAACAGCTGAGCTATGCCGTTAGTAACGATGGCATCCACTTTGTCAAGCAGCGTCCCAATCCCTTTTATACTTCGGCGCCGGGCTATAGCAGGCGGAATTTCAGAGATCCAAAAGTGGTCATAGATGAGGACGGGACCTTTCACCTGTTCGTGGCTTCCGATGAGACGGAGGCGCCTACAGCGGACAATGGAGCGCTGGTACACCTGCTATCCAAAGACCTGAAGCAATGGACCGTGGCGCCCCCGCTGATCTATGGACAGAGCGACGTGCCGGAATGCCCGGATTATTTTCATTGGAAGGGCTGGTATTATCTGGTTTATGGGCAGGCAGGGAATACCTTCTATCTCAAGTCCCGTAAACCTTATGGTCCCTGGGAATATCCGCGCTACCAGGCATTGAATGAGGATTGGGTCAACGTGGCGAAGACGGCGGAGTTCAGGAACGGCCGGCGGATCGTGGCGGGCTGGATACCGAGCCGGAGGGATATGCAGGATGGCCAGGGAGAGGTGTTTGGGGGTAACATCGTATTGAGGGAGCTGGGACAGGACATTGATGGAACGCTGAATACTTTCTGGCCGGCCGAAGCCATGCTGCCGGCGGGCACGGCGATGTCGTTGACCCCTGTGATGGACAGTCTGACCAGTGTCAGTGGAGAAGGGGCTTATACCATCTCGTCTGCAGGTGGATTGGGGGCTTTTTTCTTTAAAGATATACCGCTGGATTGCCGCATCTCATTTGATGTGGAAGTCATGGGCAATATAGATGACTTTGGCCTGTTCCTGCGTTCTGACGAACGCGGGCGGCAAGCCTACCGGCTTCGCTTTTCACCACAGGACCGCGAGGTCTCGTTAGCGGGCAGCCCCATTCAGGCCGTCGAGGGGCTGGAACGAAAGATGACCGTTCAGATAGTCATGAAGGGAGACATCATCGATGTATGCATCGGCGGCAGGCGGTGTATCGTAAACAGGCTTTATGAGCAAAAGGGCGCCCTGCTTGGATTTTTCGCCAAACATGGAAAGGTGGTTTTTAGCAGGATCAGGGTGAGCGCCTTGAACTAAGGGGTCATTTTGCAATGCCGGGCGCGTCCTGGCAGTTGTATGTGATATATATATTAATGTCGTTGTAACCCCCAAAGAAGAAGTATCCCAGATCACGGCCGTCCATGCCCGTGTAGTCGGTCGCGAGCCCGTGGTCATTGAGCGAATAGGCATGAGCGCGGCTATTCACGCTGTAGTTCCTTGCCAGAAATCTCCATACATGATTGGTCAACAGTACATTTCCTTCATTCACATAGCCGCCGAGAGTTTCCACGTCGGCGTTACCTCTACGTATGCTGGTTAAATTACCCTGATTGTTGTATGTGTAATCTATGATGGAGTTCAAGTAAGGTGATACCTCTTTTATGATCCTGTCCAGGTGGTCGTAGTACAATGTAGTTTGCCATTTGCCTAATGCCGTGCTGCGGTCGCCTGCCTGACCTCTATCATAATTCGAGTCGACCATGATCCTGTCCCTGTCGTCATAAAGATAAACATGCCAGCGCTCGAAGGTCCCGTCGTAATGGAGGGTCACTGACTGGGATAATCTTCCTTTTTTATCATAGTAAAAGAGCCATTGTGTGTAAACTGGTGCGGTAGGAAGGTCGACGATGATGCTTACGGGGTCCCTCCTGTTGTTATAGGCAAATGTCAAATTCAATGAAACAGGCTCGCTGCCAAGCAACTGCGACATTTGATCGATGGTGCATTGTTTGAGATCCGCCCGGCCATTTTCCAGTAAGTATTTCATCTCATCGACTTTGCGGCAGGAATTGATCGGGGAAGCGGCAATGGCGAGCAGGCAAATGCCCAGAAGGTGTAATTTTTTCATGGAAAAAAGGTTTGAGGGTGAAAGAAAATTGGGGGCGGTCTTAGTAGGGAATTCACGGGGACGGGGTATTACAAGGTAGGTAAATTATGGGGGATAAGTCAGCGTGAAAACACCTGATGTTAGTTGAGCCGTCCAGACAAGTAAATTGAGCTATAAGGGAAATCTGTCACGGCCACAAGGCCTGATCTTTGTGTCGTCAATTCATAAAATCAAAACAATGACAACAATAACAAAGATAGCCCTTGGTAAAAATGGTCCGTTCGTGTCCAAGCTCGGACTTGGCTGTATGCGCATGTCGCCCGTTTGGGGCGGTCCGGCAAGGGACGAAAATGAAAGCATTGCCACCATTCAGCTGGCATTGGACAACGGCATCAATTTCCTGAATACCGGTGATTTTTACGGCAGCGGCCATAACGAGCTCCTCGTTGGTAAGGCCATCAAAGGCAGGAGAGATGAAGCTTTTATAAGCGTCAAGTTCGGCGCGCTCTTTTATGACAGCAAGGTGCTTGGATTGGACCTTCGGCCAATGGCCATTAAGAACTTTATCAACTATTCCCTGGTGCGTTTGGGAATAGAGACGATCGATCTTTATCAGCCGTGCAGACTGGACAATAGTGTTCCGATGGAAGATGTGATCGGAACTGTCGCCGACCTGATCAAAGAAGGGAAGGTACGGCACCTGGGCGTATCCGAGATCACCGCAGAGCAGCTGCGCAAGGCCCATAGCATATACCCTGTGACAGCGCTGGAGGTAGGTTATTCACTGGCCGACCGCCAGATAGAAAGCGCGCTGCTCCCCACAGCAAACGAGCTGGGCATCGGGGTGGTGGCCTTTGCCAATACGGCGGAAGGCTTACTCACCGGCGAAATGAAAGCGCCCCTGGCGGCGGGTGACTACCACAGCCATTTCTCACGATTCCAGGGGGAGAATCTGATAAAGAACCTGGAGAAGGTCGAGGTTTTGAGGCGAATGGCGAAGGCGAAAGGATATACGCCAACCCAGCTGGCCATCGCCTGGGTGAATACGCAGGGAGATCATATCATGCCATTGGTAAGCATGAGTAAGCGTTCACGCCTGCCGGAAAATATGCAGGCTATGGAGATCGTCTTCACGCCCGAAGAAATGGAGATCCTGAACAACAGTTTTTCACCGGGTGCGATCCTGGGCGGCACCTATCTGCAAAGGTAGCAGGCCCGCGCATAAACCCCGTCTTTTTAATAACTTTACATGGTGACGAGCTCAACCGAAATATACCCGGGGGTCATCTTTTTCTCCTATCTCTCCGCCATGCGGAAGGAGAAAGTATGTTTCCTGGAGCATAATACCCTGGTGTTGCAGGTCTCTGGTCACTTTACACTGGAGACTGTCAGCCAAAGGATCTCTATGCGGCAGGGTCAGATGTTGCTGATACGAAAGAATCAGTTAGGAGAAATTACCAAGACTCCCCTGGACGGCGAGGATTATCAAACTGTTATCATTCGCCTAAAAGAAGACCTTCTCAGGAAGATTGCCCTGGAAGAGAAAATAGAGACGGAGAAAAAATACTCGGGCGCCCCCAACATACTTATTCCTGGAAATGATTTTTTGCGTGGTTTTTTTCAATCTGTGATCCCCTATGTGCACCATCCGGAAGAAAAGATAACAGATGCGATGGGTATGCTAAAAGTAAAGGAGGCGGTGCAGTTATTGCTGCATACCATGCCCGGGCTAAAGGAATTCCTGTTCGACTTTTCCGAACCCTATAAGATCGATCTGGAGAAATTCATGCTCAGCAATTTTCATTTCAATGTGCCGGTGGAGCAATTCGCCCGGCTGACGGGGAGAAGCCTTGCAGGGTTCAAGCGCGATTTCCAAAAGACATTCGGCATGTCCCCCCGTCACTGGTTACAGGAAAAACGGCTGACAGAAGCCCGGCATCTCATAGAAAAGAAAAGTAAGAAACCCTCCGCCATCTACCTCGACCTGGGATTTGAAAGCCTCTCTCATTTCTCGCACTCCTTTAAGAAAAAGTTTGGTAAAGCGCCGACGGAATGGACCGCCTGAACCAGGGGAAAGAGGAAACTTTTGTATATTCGGATATGATGAAGTTTCTTGCCATAACAGCATGCCTTTTTCTGTCTTGTGCAGCAACTGCCCAGGAAAATCTGATCTATCATACTATTCGTACCGACAACAACGGTCATATCGTTCCCTGGTATAAGGATGATCCGGGCGAATCTTATGATCATATCATCGACCTGGTATGGAACTTTTGGGACACCATGCGCCTGGATCTCAACAGTCTGCCCTATTATATGAATCACCAGGTCTGGAAGCCGGGTTATAATGACGCCCGCGGGCTCGGCGGTGATCAGCTGCAGATGGCGCTCTCTTCCTGGCAATTGTTGTATGCATATACAGGCAATGAAAGAGTCAAGCAGAACATGAAGTTTATCGCGGATTATTACCTTACCCACTCGCTGTCTCCCGCCAACTGTAAATGGCCCAACCTGCCCTTCCCTTATAATACGCTGATCTATTCAGGCATATACGATGGAGATATGGTGATAGGACCCGGATACCTGCAGCCGGATAAAGCCGGATCGTTGGGGCTGGAGCTGGTGCATCTTTATAAAATGAGCAGCAGGGATTTTTATCTGCAATCAACGTCCGGAAGATATCTGGATGCTGCCATAAAAATTGCCACAACGCTGATCGCTCATATGCAGCCCGGTGACGAAGACCATTCACCGCTGCCGTTCAAGGTAAATGCGTACACAGGGCAAACGGGCAGTCTCAAAAACAATAATATTGACGGGACCATAGTGGGCAAGGCCGGCTATACAACCAACTGGTGTTCAACCATGGAGCTTTTTCTCTCCCTGCAGCAGCTGGACAAGTCCCGTGCTGCGGCCTATAAAGCTGCATTCAACGTCCTTCTCAGCTGGATGAAAAAATACCCGCTGAAGAACTGTCGTTGGGGCCCTTTTTTTGAAGATGTCCAGGGCTGGAGCGACACGCAGATAAACGCCACAACCTTTGCCTGGTTTATGATGGAGCACCGGCAATATTTCCCCGACTGGCAGCGGCAGGTGCAGGCCATCTTTGACTGGACTTATAAAACATTGGGCAATAGGAACTGGGAAAAATACGGCGTGACGGTAGTGAATGAACAAACTGTCTATCAAACGCCCGGAGAGAGCCATACTTCGAGACAGGGGGCAACGGAACTATTGTATTGCGCCCTTTCCGGGGACACGGCAAGGAAGATGAACGCCATCCGGCAGCTCACGTGGGCCACTTATATGGTCGATGTCGATGGAAAGAACCGATTCCCCCAGGATGAGCCCTGGCTCACCGACGGCTATGGCGATTATGTTCGGCATTATCTCCGCGCGATGGCTGCATACCCCGAGCTGGCTCCTTCATCGGCTGATCATATTCTATCCAGTACCTCCGTAATACAACAGGCCGACTATAAAGGGCAGGCAAATAAATTCCTGGTGCCTTATGTGAATGTGGATGATGTCAGTAAAGTGATGTTCTACTACAGGGCTTTTGACAGCGCGGGTATCGAGATGGTCAGGATGAAGGTGAGGCCGGCGAGGGTCTTATTAACTAGCAAGCCGCTGAAGGAAGTGAGCGATGAAAAACAGGAAGGTTACCGATGGATCCCTTTGGCGAAAGGGGGTGTTTTGCGTATCCATCGTTTGCGGGGCATCGAGGTTGCGGTTTTAGAATGACATTAAAAATTTTCATATATTGTAAAAAAATTACATTCGATGGGTAAGATCACCTGCATGGTGCTGGATGACGACAAAATAGACCGTCTCACCGTTATGGCTTTTTTGCAGCGGTATCCCCATCTGGATTGTATCGGCTCCTATGCCTCGGCCGAGGCAGCCATCGCCGCCGTCCGGGAGCATCAACCGGAAGTAATGTTCCTCGATGTCGATATGCCCGGGTTGACAGGATTGCAGGTGCGCGAGCAGCTGCTTCATATACCGGTATGTATCTTTATAACGGCATTCCCCGAATATGCCCTGGATGCCTTTGAGCTGTCTGCCCTTGACTTCCTGGTAAAGCCATATACCTCGCAGCGTTTTGAACAGACCATCCGGCGACTGGACGAATATATAGGACTGTGCCGGCGCTCGGATCAGCTAAGCCATACACTTGGCGCCGACGTTATTTTCATAAAGGAAGGCTACGATAAGAAAAAGATCCGTCTTGATGAGGTACTATACCTCGAAGCTTATAACAAATACACCTGCATTGTTACCACCGACAGAAAATACACCGTACTGACGCCTTTGAATGGCTTGCTGAGTGAAAATGCCTTCCGCTCTTTTGTGCGGATACACCGCAGCTTCGCCGTACAAAAAAATTTCGTAACCCGCATCGGTACTGCGGACGTGGATGTCCAGGGCAAGACACTGCCCGTGGGGCGAACCTATAAAGACACCTTGCATGAACTGGCCCGTTAGAAAGTGGATCGTTGTGGCGATCCTGACATGGACTGTAATGCCATCTGCTGTGGCCCAGGACCAGCAGCAAAAACAAATTGATTCTGTCAAGGCGCTGCTCGCCGGACCACTACGATCGTCCGACACCGGCAGAGGAGCAGCCTTATCTGCTTTGGGTAGGCTTTACATGATCCGGTCGGACTTTGTACAGGCAGCACAATGTTTTACCGAAAGTCTGGAGATCGCCGAAAAGGTAAATGATCTTCGGCTTGTCGCGGGAGACTATCGGAATATAGCGGTATTACATTTCGAGGAAGGAGACCTGGCAGGATCCATCGCTGCCGACCAGAAGGGACTTGACATTTTGAATAAGCTGAATGATCCCGCCATGATTGCGGTGGCGTTGAAGTCCCTGGGGGACACCTACCTTCAAAAAGGCGATTCCGCCATGGCCAAACATTATTATCAGCTGGCGTTGCCGGTGTTCGAGAAATTGCAGGACTACACCGACATCGCCGCGTTATATGCCAACGAATCTATATTGATGCGCAGCGATCCCGCAGCCGCAATAGCGCTGCAACTAAAGGCAAAAGCCTTATGGGATAAGTATCCTGTCAATAATGTTCTCCCAACTATCAACGTTGGCAATCTTGGGGTGTTCTATCTCGACCTGGTGCGTAACAATGTATGGCCATCCCTGCCCGTATCAGATACGATACCGCACTCCCGGGCCGGAATTCTTGCGTTGGGCGAGAAATATTTGCAGACCTCCATCCGGATGAGCCATGTCAACGGCGATGTGCAGGACTCGGCTTATTTTACGGGATTGCTGGCCGAGCTGGAGGAGCAAAAGGGCGACTTTCGTAACGCGTATTATCATTTCCACGCCTTTCAGAATATCACCGACTCCATCTTTTCCCAGGATAATAAGAACAGGATCTCTGCCATCGAAAATGCCAGCACCATCGATCGCAAGAACCAGGAGATCGCGAACAAGGAGCTGCAGATCGCCAATCAGCATAAGAAGATGTGGCTCCTCGCGAGCTGTATAGCGCTGCTGGCGGTGACAGGGGGATTGGTCTATAGACAGGCCCTCATCCGAAAAAAGAACAATGCCGAGCTCAGACGTCTGAATGCCGAGCTGGACGAGGCCAACAAACTAAAAGCCCGGTTTTTCGGCATACTAAGCCATGACCTCCGAAGCCCCGTAGCCAGACTGGTGCACCTGCTGCAATTGCAGGAAATGGCGCCGGAAATGGTCACCCCCGTTGAGGCCCGGGAACACTCGGGCAGAATACGAAACCTTGCACAAAATGTATTGGGTACCATGGAGACGGTCCTCCTTTGGAGCAAAGGTCAGATGGAACGTTTCTGGCCGGAAATTACCCAGGTCGGAGTGGGGGATATGTTCGCAGAGCTGCGGGAGATCTTCCCGGCTCAGGATGCCATTTTATTGGTATTTCAGGATCCCGGCCATCTCACGATACGGACGGACCATTACTATCTGCGCAGCATCATGTACAATCTTACCGCCAATGCGACAAAGGCTGTAAGCGGCCTGCCCGATGCCCGGATCGAGTGGAGTGCCAGGGAAGAAGCCGGCTCCGTACAGCTTTCCATTACCGACAATGGCGCGGGGATCAGCCACCGCGAGCAGCTGGCGGCCCTTTTTGAAGATCGGCCCGTGGCAGGCTCCAATCACGGACTGGGGTTGCATATTATCCGCGATCTGGCCAAAGCTATTGGCTGTCGTATAGTGGCACAGCCCATGCCCGACCGGGGGATGCAATTCGTGCTTACTTTCTCAGCAGTGGATGCCAGCGATCAGTTGACCCTCTCATAGGTAGTGATCATTTCCTTTGCATTTGTAAGATTGGGAATATCCGGATTTTCTGCATAGACAAAAGTCCAGACCATCTTGTCATTTCCCGTGGCCCGGACACGGAATATCATCCGTGAATAAGGAGAGGTCTTGTCGGCCACCGTCAATATCACCTTGTCCCCATTCATCGTCCAGCCGGCTCCCCGGAGGGTGGCCTGTGCAATTTTCTGGAACTCCGGCTTGCAATGGGACGCGTCTTCACTCAGCTTGCCATCGGATGAAAAAGTGTAGACTACTGTCTTGAGACAGGGGACCGCTTTTGTCATTTTAAGAAATGTCTGGACGGTCTTCCCATCCTGGTGAACGATGGCTTCGTCCGTCTTTATCCAGGACCCTTTGATCGTTTGGGCGCTGCATTGGGTCGTACCGGCTGCGAGAAGGACTGCGACGAGATAAATTCCGAAGATGCTGTATATTCTCATAGATCAAATTTTTAAAAGAGGATCCGCCCTACCACGACGGCATTCTCAAAAGGATTAAAGCCTTCCTTTGGATTACCCCCGCTCCAGCTGTAGCCGATGATGTCCCCATTGGGGTCCGTATACAGACGGAATGCGCCCCGGCCAAGTCCGGTGAAGCTCTTTTCGTACCGGGTGTCCTCCTTGCCATGAGCGCTGCGGCTGCAGTCGATCACCGGGACCAGGAACTGCCGGGTATTGGGCGCAAATACTTTGGAAGGCTGGTGGACTTCGGGGAGGGAATCAACAATCATGACATGCCCCGTATTGTCGTCATGTTCGGAACGATCGGCATATTGCAGGGCGATCATGTCTCCGGGGCGTATATCCCTGATATTCCTGATGCGGTAAAAATGGGTTCCTTTCCGGATGGCATCGAAATAATGATAGGCATACATGCGGCGATGGCCGAAGTTCTTTTCGAAGATGTCCTCCGAAATTTTATAGGTGTGGGCAATCAGCGCATTGATAAATCCGCTGCAGTCCGCATAGCATTGCCATTCCGACCCGTTCTCTCCCCAGCTCACCAGGTTGTCCTTATGGCGGTACTCGGTGTTCTCAGGCCCGATGTGTTCCAGCAATTGCCGCGCATTGACCAGGATACTTGGATGCACCCAGCGTTCGACTACCCGTTGCGCGTTTGTAAAGAGGGCCGGCGCTGTGACCAGCAGAGAAAATAACAGCAGCTTGTTAAGAATGTATTTCATGGTTGATCCTTTAACGTATATAGGCGTTGGCATCCGGCTGACCGTCGTGGTTGGCGTCAATACCGACGGATTTGATCGTTATTTTAAGATATCCATTACTGCCGCTGGTGCCAAATTCTTTGAAAACCGCGATCAGCGCATAGACTTCCCGGTTGTCCGCCTGCACCTTTACAGCAAAGACCCGGCCGTCGAGCTTCTGCCCCACGGAACTGTAATAACCTGCATAGTCATGAGCGTTGCGGACTGCGTTTTGTATCTGGCTGTTGTTTTGTATCTGGTTGAACTGTCCCAGTGTCAGCTGGGTAGGGGACACCTCGCTCTCGTTGACATCGCTCCATTGCTGCACCTGATCGCTCACATGCTCCGTCATATACGTCGCCGTACCGTTATTGCGGGCAAATCCGGGCGTCATCAACAAATATGTATTCTGTCCGTCGGCCGGTGCAAAGAACATCAGGTCCACTGAAGTGGGGGATTGCATTGCGTCACCCATTCCCATGACCGTCCCGGTGAGCACATCCAGACAGTTGCCGTAAAGGGCATTGTTCTGATTACCCCAGTTGCCGGTGCCGTCATTGTTGATCGTTGCCGGGTTGTTGACCGGGAGGCTTTGGCCTTGCAGATAATTCCCGTTGTAATTGCCTCCGCCATTATAGTTTCCGTTGTTGCCTCCGCTGTTGTAGTTTCCGTTCCCGTTATTGTTGGCGCCCCCGTTGTTCGAATTGGCCCCGCCGTTGTAATATCCTGTGTCCCGATATCCGTTGTTATTGTAGCCGTTGTTATTATTCCCATTGTTATTGTACCCGCCAGCGCTGTCTGATCCGCGACGCTTCCCGAAATTTTGCCGCGCGGCATTCCGGACATCGCCCGCCAATTGCTTCCCGTCGTAATAGAGCTGGCGGGCCTTCAATAAATAGGGTTGAAATACCGCGATGGTATACGTTACTTTATTGACCGCGGAATTGATGGCGTTGCTGGCCTTATCAACCACATCGCCGTTTCGCTGTTGCGACCACGAGGTCACCGGGAGGGCCAGGGTCGCAAGCATGATGGAGAATAGCAATGATTTTTTCATGTAGCGAATATACCGTCCGTCCCTGCGGGATAAAAGTGCAAATTCGTCAACGACAGAAAAAAGATGTCAATGACAATGATCTTTGTAGTTCGTCAATTAATAATGTCGTTCGCGAATTTCCCCTTTTTGGCTCCTGTCCTCTAAAGTACTTTTAATCTCCGGCCTGTCCCGCCTGGAAAAATTACACCCAACAAAATTTTACCAATATGAAAAAGTACTACTGGCAAGTCTGTTTGCTCACGATGTTCAGTATGACGGCCAAGGCGCAGATAAAAAGAGTGATGACCGCTCCGTCGGCTACCAGCCGGCAAGTGGCCAATCAGCCTGCGGTTGGCCGTCCCAATTCTTCCGATCAGACATCATTCAACAAGAACAATGGATACCGCCCCATGACGGTCGGGATGGTCCCGCAAAAGGGGTTTATCCGTTTCCATCACCTGTCAAATGGCTTCTCTGTGGGACCTCGTAGTGTCCGCCAAAATATATTTGCCGCCTCGCAGACCGTACGCCGTAACCAGAACCAGGCGGGATCCGGCAACAGGGTCATGGATTATTCCAGACCCGTCGGCAACCGGCAAACCCTGGCCAGCGCCCACAACTCTATGGTTGGTCAGTATATGTCCTCCCCCAGGGTTACCAAGAACATCGGAGGTACCAATGTCAGCTATACGTTGAAATCCAATGACGATATCCGCAACTGGAGCGATGACCCGCTCATCGTTCCGAAAAAGACGGCGGAAACGCCTTTGGTACCAAACCAGGGCACAGGATTGGACTGCCATACCATCACGATGACCTATAGCGCCGAGAGTAAGAGCTTTATGTCGGCACAGCCCGAATCCCAGGGGGCCCTGCTGATGCCCGGTATGATCTATACCTTTGAGGACATTTCCAACGGCAACTTTACCCATCAGGTGTTAAATACCAACCGATACCCGGTCAGCCTGTTTACACCGGTGGTTTCCAGGGACAATACCAGTTCCAGCATGGATATTGCCGACCCCAATGCGCGATCGATCAACGATGCCATAGAGTCGCTGCGAAGGAATTTCGGTGGCAACCCCGGCGGTGGTACCGAGCTCTACCAGATCACCCGAACCGAAACCCAGGCCGAGCAGTCCCTGGCGGTGACTGCCGGAGGGTCCTATGGCGCGTACTCCGGTCGCGGGTCCTATTCTCACGCTGACAACAAATACCATTTGTATTATACCATCGATGCGATAAAAGAGCTCTTTACAGTCAATGTCATGCCTGATTCCGTTTCGTTGTATCCTCCCGGTCAGAGTCCGCAGCCGAACAATGGATTTCCGGTCATGATCAACAATGTCGTTTACGGGGCGAGGGTTCTGGCCAACATGGATATTGCCCTGCAGTCCAGCGGGGATACCTTAGGGCTCAATTTTCAGTACAATAGCATCGGCGCTTCCGCCTTTGTCGATCTGAAAGGCGCCATAGCCAATAAGAACGCCACCGTAACGATCAACGGTCTCCTGGTAGGGTTCCCTCCGAGATTCCCGGGTACCTTTAATACAGATATTGATAGTTTCCTCGGCCTGGTTAACAATTTTTGGACGGCCTGCGACTACAATGATGCAAAACCCCTGCAGTATACGCTCACCGACCTCAATGGCAACGAGATGGGTATCGAAAGCATCACGGACAAGACCACCATCCAGGAATGTACACCCGCCAACCAGGTCTACACCCTGCAGTCAGCCAATGTGTCGTTTGCGACGGGGGACGATGACAAGAACGACAACTCCGAATTCTGGCTCTCTATTGCAACAGGCAATGAACACAGTCCGCACTGGGTTGGCCAGATCTACGACAACCATTCAAAATTCAACAAACAGGGTAATGACTATACCCTAACGTTCCCAAATGTAGCCCCTGTGAAGATGGATGAATTCAGCAACAACGGAGGCCTTCTGGCATTCAAGCTCATCGCGCATGGACACAGTGATGACTGGGATTTTGCTTCCATGGTGGTCCGGCTCAATTTTGTCAGCGACCACGGTCTGACAAAGACAAAGACCCTTTCTTTCAAAGGATTCAGGATAAGTGATACAGATGGCGGCCATGACAGCAAGCTCGTATTGTTTACGGATGGCGCGCAGGATACTTATAAGGTCTACGATGTGACGCCGCAATAATGAGGGGAAGTATTTATTGTACGACGCCCGCCTGAGGATCAGGCGGGCGTCGCTATTTCGATCAGGCAACGAACTTGTCTGCGATGTTCAAAAGCTCGTTGGCCTGGAAAGGCTTTTGAAAAAAGGCATCGGCCCCGGCCTGCTGCGCGACCAAAGCCAGATCGCCATGCACGCTGAAATAGATCACGGGTATGGAGCGATAGACAGGATGTGCTTTTAGCAGTTTTATTGCATCATAACCAGTCATTCCAGGCATAAAATGATCCATAAAGATCAGGCTTGGCTGAAAAGTGTCGATTGCGTCGGTGAGATCTTTAAAAGGATCGCAGCCGAGCAATGGCATAACATCATAACCACGCCTTCTGAGAAGAATATTACAAATTAGCAAGTGGTCCGGATCATCGTCAACAATCAGGACTTTTTTACGGTTTACCATTATTTTCTCTATTGATAGAGGCGTTTAATTTCCAATAAATATACATACAACTACATGTCAACGGTTATGTTTTTTGGGGTTACGATCTTTCAGGGCCTCCGATCGATGAAGATCAATGGCTTCACCGACGACCGTGCTTATATTGCTTTCTTTCCCGCCCTCATTATGCGCCCATTTGCCATGAATGTTTGTCAATTTCAGCTCAGGGAGAAGTGGGGATTCATCCGTACGTATACGCCGGATGTTTCGAACAATACAGGTATTGTCCGTAATCATTTCTATATCTGCACACAAATGAACCTGGAGTGTCCCGGGTATGATGTCATATAGAAATGATATTGTGAAAAACGGCTGCTCCATGCTGATAATATACAAACTTGCGTGCCAAAGAAATCCACCGCTGACACCTACCCGATGAAATTAACGAATTAACAGGAATTTTATACGTGAGCAAGATATTTGTGCGCCATATTTATCAGCCCATCGATATCAAAAGGTTTTCTTATATAACTATCTGCTCCCGCCTGTTCTGCAAGCTGGACGATGTTGTCCCTGCCGGTAAAATATATGACGGGAATTTTCTTAAACGCTGAATGAGATTTAAGCATTTGCGTAAGGTCCATTCCACAGATACCCCGCATATCGTGTTCCAGGAAGATCAACTCCGGCTGGAATGACTGTACTGTATCCAATAACTCTTCCATTTTCCCGCACCCGGCCAGGGTCAGCACTTCATAGCCACTCCTTCGCAATATCAGGTTGCATGTAAGCAAATGATCAAGATCATCATCAATCAACAAAATTCTCTTTTTCTGCGCCATGATAATCAATGATTTGCGGAAAGGTTAAAAGTTAGAAGCCGCCAATCTTGTGCCATTCATACTTTTTTAAATATACTTCTTAACCAATGCATTAATGGTTATCATTTATGGAGCGGGATGGAAGCTTTTTAAGAATTGGGGAATTTGTTGCTCATTCCCTAAGGAAAAAGGACAGAACAAAAAGGGTGTTTTCACCCCTTTTTTCTAAAAGGCATGGTGGTAAATTTAATGATCAAGCCTTGCCTATGGTAAATGATGCCGAGATCCTGATCTTTCAGTCGATGCAACTGTCGTTGGTCTTCTTTCTGATCCTTTTCTCCTTTAACTCAAAGCTCGCGGGAACATCCGGCAAAAGCAGGTCACTTCGTCTGCTAGGTGTCGGCTTTATTCTCAATTTTAGCTACCTCATCGTCAAGGTATGGACCTATTTACAACATGCCGGTATCCCAACTACCATAAATCCCCTTACTTATCATTTGACCTTGTGTTTTGACCTGGCAACTTCCGTCATTTTCCTGTACGGCGCATTTGTTATGGAGCATGGTATAGACAACGTGCCGAGGCCGGATGTATGGGTAGCGATATCCTCCGACAGAAGGCTGCGTTTAAAGGGTATCATGGTCGCGTTGATCGCTTTTTTGATCGGATGGTTAAACTGGCAGCCAAAAGAAGATTATGACGTCTGGTTCTATTTCTACGATTTTTTGAGTTATGGAATTACCAGTTTTCTGTTATATAAACATCTTAGGATTGAAACGCTCACAAATACAAAAGAGGCCAACCGATTTCTCTTCTATGGTTTTTTGGGATGGACCGTTCTTCAACTGCTTTCTCCAGTCTTATCGGCTATTCTGCCGCGTGACAATAGTTATATAAAAGACGCGGAATTCGCGGGGTTCTCACTTTCGTTTGTTTCCAAAAGCCTTATCCTGTACGGGCTGTACAATATGTCTGTAAGGATTGGTAAATATGCTTCCTTTAAAATGGAAAGCCAGGCCAGAAAACTGGAAGGGCAGACCCGTGAAATGGAAGGACAGGCAAAGGAGCTGAGGGAACTAAATGTAAGATTGAGAGAAAAGGAGGCGGAACGCGAAAATCGTGTTGTGTTGCTGGAGAACAACTCCGAAAGGCTTAGAAAGCTGCACAAGCTCATCGAGGAGATATATTCATTGAAAGAGAATGAGTCGGTGGTATCGAAGATGCTGACACATATGTTGTACGAACCTATTTTTGGATTTGACTATGTTATTTACTCCGAGGTGGACAAGTTTCAGGAGCGGATCATACATCGGAAAGGACATGCGCATAAAAAAGAGGATTCGCTTATCGAAAAACCTGAAGAATGGGTGCGCGATAATGGTTTCGCATTGAGCCACCATGATATAATGGTACAGACGATGCGAACAGATAAGGTATTCAGGGTGAAAGGCAATGTCGTCAATGGAGAAGAGGTCGATCTGGATCATCCTGAATGCATACTTGACAGCGATATCTATAGGAGGTATTCCCATGATAAGCTGGACAGGGTCTTTATTCCCATATCAGACCGGGATCGGTCCGGCGAAACTATCCAGGATCCGGCAAACGGCGCTCAAAATGAGATCATCGGAATAGTGGAGCTGGGCTTCCACACGGGGGGAGGGGCGTATTCGGAGAATAGTATCAGCGAACGGCTGGCAGAATTACTGATCTATCTGACCAATTTTGCAAAGAGCTATCTCAGGAATAGGGGCATTGAGGAAACGCAGGCCATCAGGAGGGAGGTAGAGATGCTGGAAAAAAGTTCGTCACACCTCGAATTTATCAAACAGGTACTAAAAAAAGGGGCGATCGAGATAGGGGCGGACTCTGGAGATATTTCTTTTCTTTCGCTGGACAACACGCAATTCTGGCTGGACGAATGCCTGACTTATGGGGATGTAAAAATTGAGGACCTTAATGAAGTAAGGAGCCGGAATGCAAGGTCGGAGAACCCCAGGCTCGGTATTTTTCGATATGCAGTGCAGGAGAAAAAGCCATATTATAGCAATGATGTTGCTACTGACCCATATTATATACACGGGCTGGAGAAAGTACAATCGCAGCTAAGCGTGCCATTGATCTACAGTGGGACAGTGCTGGGTGTCATCAGCTATTTCTCTGCCAGAAAGGGGCACTTCAACGATCTGAAGAGCCAGTATATATTCAAGCTGGCCAGCCGTTCCATCGAGGTATTCCTTCGTCTCAAGCTGGCGAGCGCAGTGAGCAACCTGGTGATCCCCTACAGCATGTACGACCACGACAGGATCTACGAATCGACTTGTGAAAGCATAAGGAAATATTATGCCTGCAGGGCGATGGCCATTTGGGAAGGCAACGAAGAGGGTAATCACATATACAGGGCGATATATGTGACGGAAAAGAGCGGCCTCAGGCAAAGGCCGGATCTCATGAGACTGCATGATCTGACTGCGGATGTGAGCTCATATGCAGAGCCAAGGATCGTAATCCCCGGCGAGGACAATTCCAGACCGGCCAATAGCCTGGAAGTCTATGTAAAGGATGCATTCGATAGCATGATCTATGTTCCATTGGGCAAGAACAGGGGGGTGTCCAGATTTATTACTCTTTTCTCAAAGGTCAGGCTCGAATGCCTTTTTCCCGAGGATAAGACATTTTTATCCCAGATAAGCGCCAAGTTCAATCTTAGCCTGAACTATGCCGATCTTTTTGAGTTTTTTGACAAGATCACTTCGGAATCATATAATAGACCCAAGGAGGTTATTCTCGAAGAGTTCACCCAATATATCAAAAAGATATCGGGCGCTGATATTCTTTTGCTATTTCTCTATGATCCCGGCCAGCGAAAATTTGTCGGTTCGATCACCCCAAAAGGCAATTTGCAGGACGATCGGCTTTTGGGAAGACTTAATGTTGCCGAGATAGAACCCAATGACTTCTCTTATTCGATCATAGAAAATGACACGCAATGGCTGGAGAACGAAGAGCAATATCGCAACTACAGAAGAAACCTGGCCGAATGGAAGGGATGGGGTGTATTTGAAAAGGATTTCTGGTACAGGGAAAGAATAAAGTCGCTGGCAGCCGTGCGGGTAGAGTTCAAGAATATCCCGCTGGGAGTGCTTTTCTTTAATTTCCGCGAAGAACAGCAGTTCTTTGATACCAGGCCCGGTGGCGCAAAGAGGCGTAAAGCTCATCCGGAGAATCAGCCGCTGATTAACCTGTTATCAAACCTGATCGGTCGTGTTATAAAAATCTCGAATACGCTGGAAGAAGAGCGCCTCTTCATGGAAAGGAAAACCACTGAAACGTTCATGATGGCAAGAAGCGAGGTCGCCATCGGTATGATCCACAACATTAAGGGCATCCATTCTGATATATCATTCAAACTGGATATTCACAGGCGCACGGTTGAGAAAGGACTTGGCAAGCCGGAGGTCATGACCTCGCTGGAGCATCTGCGGGAGTCTATTTTGAGATTTATGTCCGACTATTTGTTATATCGGGAATATTTGATATTAGGGCACTTTAAAATAGAACCCTGCCAGGCTGCGGAAATTTTTCTGGCGGTACACCGGTTATTGCATTATCAGAATTCGGAGAGCGATCCGGATGGGAAAAATTCCATAAAAGTGGAAATGCCGAACGGCAAATTGATCATCCATTGTGACAGGGTTTTATTCACACATGTGCTCTTAAACCTCATCAGGAACGCTGTCCAGGCCGATGCCCGGACAGTAAAAGTGAGAGTAATGGATAGTGACAGTACCAATTCATTCAGCGTAGTAGAGGTACAGGATGATGGACATGGGATAAAAGACGAATATAAGACCCGGATATTTAAACCAAATTTTACTACAAAGAAGGACGGGACCGGGATGGGATTGGCTGTCTGTAAAAATGTGATGGAGATGCACGGAGGACGTATCGATTTTCAATCGGTGTACAATAAAAATAAACGCTCATTTACGACATTTTCGATTTATATACCTATACTAAAATAGTCTTGCATGAAAATCCTGTTAGTGGAGGATACCCCGGAGCAGATATTTAATTATAAATACGCAATAAATGACTATCATCCGAATCTGGAGATCGTAACTGCCAGATCATTCATGGATCTTCAAAAGAAGCTCTTAACACAGGATTATGATACGGCGATCGTGGACATGAATTTGAGTAAATGGTTGCATGGGGGCGGCTTTGGTGTCACCGATGGGAAGCAGGTCTGTGACCTTATTCAAAGGACCAAGAATTTCAGGAATCTAAAAGCCTGCCTTTTTCTTTATTCTGCAAATGACTATGTAAATCTGGGTGACGAGACGCCCGCATATACTGTCGTGGAGAAATTTATTGGCCCGGACCCGATCGAGAAGTTTCAGTCTAAGATACTAAAACTGATGAAAGATAAATTTGCGATCCAGCCACCGGTGACCCTCGATGCATTTGAAAAACTTCATTCTTCTCAAAAGAACAGGCATTATAAAAATATTCTTGAAAAAGACAAGGATCAGGAACGGTTTACCATCGCGGACGATGTATTATGGGCCTCGGATGTTGCTGGCGATCAGGAAACAGAGATAGTGTGCAAAAGAGAAGATGACAACGAATTGGAATTCCTGTCAGTAACATCTCAATATTCGAGACTGGAGGAAAATATGACAAAGAGCCGTAGCCTGCCGGTGGTTTACTGGAACTTCAAGGACCCGGAGCTATTGGAGCCGCAGAGAGAGTATTTCAGGAAAAGTGATATTACAGACGATACGCTCAACTTGTTCTTTTCTATATCCTTTGCTCATGGGCTTGCTCACCATATGTTGGGAAATGCAGACAGCAAGGCCCTGCTCGATCTGGCGAATAAAAAAGATATGATCATGCTGAGAGAGATACAATGTAAGATGGTAGACCTGATGGTTCAGCAGGGTGATAAAGAGCCAGCCATTAGACGATCGCTGGAAATTGTATCGAAGCAGACAAAGTATGAGCTGGTGGAATATTTCAATTGCGATCTGGATTCATTTGACGCTAAGACTGATGTGGCAAATGTTCGGCTGACCAGCAGATTGAACCCAAATAGACACTACAATAGAGAGTTTAGCTACAAAAGACTATTGGCCAATGGGATCAAGAATAAGGATATGTCTTTTCTCTATTGCATTTATGATCATGCGGATGTTGTATCCGGCTATTTTGAAGCAAAATAAAAAGTTTATGAGACAGGACAGTCTAAAGCTGTATTTATTCAATGTAGGGGCGGGCGATCATCTGATGCTTGAATTCCCCGACAGATCCATCGGCATTATCGATTCGTTCTTTACCAAACAGAACCTCGGGCTTGATGAGCCGCCGGCGCTCACCTATCTTAAGTACCGCGTCTCCGAAGAGCGACGAAAAAGAGAACCCGAAAAGGTTGTGATTTCTTTTATATGTATCTCTCATTCGGACATAGATCATGTGAAGCATATCGATTGGCTTTTTGCATTTATCAAGTCAGAGCAGGATATAATCGTATTGCATAACCTATGGTTGTTTGGCGGTCACCCGGATGGCATGTTGCTCTTTATGGAAGAGGTATCAAAGCTCCGGGAGCAGGTGCTTGATAAAGTGGAGGGCGAGCAGAAGGAAGAGTTATTGACATCCACATCCAAATATCTCGAATGCTTAAAGCAGCTATATGATTTTAAGGAATATTGGCACGGTGTCAGCGGGAGAGGGGAACATTATTTTAATGACTTTTTTAGAATACAAAAATATGGACAACAGCCATTCTTTCGCGCATATAGCCTCGGTCCCATCACCCATATAACCAACCAGATCGCGAATTCTACCATCAAAGGAATGTTCAGGCAATTGTTTGAACAGGTTCAGGACTTTGCCAACCCGTTGTCTGAAGACTTTGAACTAAAGCCGAGCGCCGGCGTCAACAAGAACTCTATATCCGCCATTCTGGGGATTCATTTCCATAATTATAACCTTATTTTTTCCGGTGATGCTACAATAGAGACGCTTAATGCATCCCTGAACGATATCCCCGGAAGGCTTGATGAAGGTGATGGTGATCTGCTAAACCCCAATTTCTATAAGGCGAGTCATCATGGTGCAAAAACCTCGACTTCTCCCGATATCTGGGGTAAAATGTATACGGCTCCCAAAGGCGACCTTTTTGTCGGCATATCTGCGGGATCGAAGCATTCTCACCCTCATACCGAGCTGCTCACCGACGTGGTCGGTTGTTGTAAAAATAATAAGGTCAGACACAATATATACAGGACTAATCAATGTTTGGAATGCAGACTGGAGGAAAAGATCGATGAGGTCATCGATTGCGACCCATGGTTCAGGTTTCACGGCTGCCCGATCGAAGATTATAGGGTATTGGAAGGCTTTCATCTTGCTGCCCCGGACAGATCGCAGGAAAGGCCTGGCGGGAAAAATTTATTGGCCTTTATATTCGAATTCCCACCGGATGGCGGCAATGGAGACATCAAGGTATACAAAGGGGTGTCGGAAAAGATTGGAAAATATACGAATTGCGTATTTTCTGACCCGAGTGCTAATCCTTTTTGTACCTGCAAAAATGAGCCGAATGAATGTAACGTCTGAGTAAAACAAAAAATGATCATCGGACGATGATCATTTATAATGCGGTCTGATAAGGCCGGTTGGTGGAGAATACGAGAGTCGAACTCGTGACCTCTTGCATGCCATGCAAGCGCTCTAGCCAACTGAGCTAATTCCCCTTCTTCATTCCGGAACGGCTGTAGGCGACCGGTCCGGAATGGCCCCAGGACCCATCTGTACGACAGGGGCCTATTTGGGAGTGCAAATATAGAGGTTTTTGATCTAAACAATTTAAAAATTGCCGTTGTTCTTTATCTTTACCGGGCACATAACTTGCAGCTTATCTTTTATGGGGTTTTTAAGACAAATAGCCGAGTATTTCTACATCAAAAAAAGGGACCCTAAGGAGCCGAACACACAATGGATGCGGTACATGCATGGGATCAACCGGATATCCATCTTCATGTTCATTCTGGCTATTATCGTCATGCTGGTCCGGCTGATCTTTTTCAAAAAACATTAATGGCCGCCGCCCATGAATTGCAGAATGCTGCGCGCTGCATTGGCTGAAGCATGTCCACCCTGACTGAGGAGCTCTTTGAGGGCCGTGTAATCCGCCCGGAGCTGTTCGAGCCTTTTAGCGTCATGCAGCAAACCATCCAGCTCCTTCTTTAGATTCTCCGGTGTGAGCTCGTCCTGTATCAGCTCCTTCACCACGGGCTTGTCCATGATGAGATTGACCAGCGAAATATACTTTACTTTGATCAGCCTCTTGGCGATGTGGTAGGAGACAGGACTGCCTTTGTAGCAAACTACTTCCGGTACGCCGAACAGCGCGGTCTCCAGGGTGGCGGTACCCGAGGTGACGAAGGCTGCCCGGGCCCGTAACAACAAGGCATATGTTTCATTACGGACAGAAGAGACGTTGGGATGATCCTTCAACAGCTCGTCATAAAAGCTGTCTTCCAGCCCCGGCGCCTTGGCTACGACAAACTGATGGTCGGGGAAGAGAG
>Ga0105237_10000304_pt1 | contig 68213 bp, 72 predicted proteins | sample KBSC24metaG_FD_81520 | JGI IMG/M metagenome (GOLD analysis project Ga0105237, IMG submission 81520) | Corn rhizosphere microbial communities from Kellogg Biological Station, Michigan, USA - KBS C2-4 metaG | ecosystem: Host-associated > Plants > Roots > Rhizosphere > Soil | place: Michigan, USA... | reverse complement strand
CCGCGAGCACGCCTCCGAGCGGCGATGTACCCAGCATATTGGCCGTCCGGAACACGTCTCCTGTGCGATCGACGCCCGGTCCCTTGCCGTACCAAATGCCGAGAACGCCATCGACGCGCGTCTCACCGAAGGCCCTGTGGGCCTGCGAGCCCCAGAGAGCGGTCGCAGCCAGATCCTCGTTCAAGCCGGGCTGGAAGACCACATCGTGCGCGGCGAGATATTTCTGCGCCTTCCACAATTGCTGATCGTAGGCGCCGAGTGGCGATCCCCTATATCCGGAGATCAAGCCTGCGGTGTTCAGGCCCAAGCTCCTGTCCAGGCGTCGCTGCATGAGCGGCAGCCGGACCAGAGCCTGTATGCCCGTCATGAAGGTCGGCCCACTCTCTGCGTTGTAGATCGCATCGAGGCTCGTCACCCGATCCAATATCATCTGTCTCACCCAAATATGTTCAGGTGAAAATATCCCATGAGCGGGGAGCATGTCTGACCAAATTTGGCTCTGAATTTTGCACTACGCAGACGATTTGCACTATCATATTGGATCATGTTAGTATGTTCGTCATATGGCGGATTTGGACAGGCAAGATCGACGGATTCTCAACGCGCTGGCGCGCGATGGCAGGATCAGCTGGCGAGATCTCGCAGATGAAATCGGCCTCTCGCTGACGCCGACGCTGCGGCGGGTGCGGAAGCTGGAAGACGCCGGGATTATCCGTGGCTACACGGCTCAGCTCGACGAGGAAGCGCTTCTGGGTGGTATGACGGTGTTCGTCTCTGTCACGCTCGAGCGTCAGGTCGAGGATGCGCTGATCGGGTTCGAAGCCAAGGCGGGCAGTCTACCGGAGATCATGGATGGCTTTCTTATGACGGGCGGCAGCGATTATCTGCTCCACGCCATCGTCAGAGATCTCAGCCACTATCAGACCCTGCTTGCCGAGTTGACCCGGATCCCGGGCGTCGCCCATATCCAGTCGAGCTTCGCGCTGAAGACCTTTGTGCGAAGGTCCTCGCCCGTCATCCCGACCGCATAGCGTTCGGGCAGAAACTTGCTATTAGCACGCAGACCACGCCTTGTAGCCCGACCGCCTCCCAGCTCAGGCGACTGTGAATTCATCCCGGACATCGACATGCCTGACCCAAAGCCGAACCCTGTCCGCCGCGGTCGGCCGCGCCTGCCGCCGCCGCCACTACCGCCGCTCCAGGGAACAACCGAGCCCGTAGAGACACGCGTCTATCTTACTCTGCGCAAGGCGTTCATGGAGGGTGTTTTCCGTCTCGGCACGAAATTCAGCGGGCGCGCGATTGCGCAGTCTCTCGGTGTAAGTCAGATGCCTGTCCGGGAAGCTCTCAAACGTCTGGAAGGCGATGGTGCGATCGAAGGCAGCGCCAAGAGCTCGTTCATCGTCCCGACGCTCAGCGCTGCGCAATATCGGGAACTGGTCGCGATCCGCGTCGAGCTTGAGGGCTTAGTCTGCCGGCATGCGGCCGCGCGAATTTCCGAGCCCACCCTGCGACGGGTGAAATCCATCTACGCCAATTTGCTGGCGGCCAGAACATGGCCCGACGTGCTGCGTCACAATTTCGAGCTCCACTTCCTCGTCTATGCGTCCGCCGAGATGCCGTACGCACTATCCATGATCGAAAGCCTATGGCTTCGGGTTGGCCCGGCCCTCAACGAGATCGGGGTAGTGGGCAATGTCAGCACATCGGCCGGTCGCTATCCTGAACTTCTCGCAGCTCTGGAAGCCCGGGAGGGAGATCGTGCCGAGCGGGTGCTCGCGAGCGATATCCTCGACAATGCGGAGGTGTTGCTCGGTGTTCTCCAGTCCCGCTCCTCGGAAGCAGCGAGCTGAGCGTTGGCATTCAACGCCACCGGCGCAACTCCAAACGCCCGACGGCGCCCGATCCAGGCCTAGGCCGGCTTGCCGATCGTCGGAAGGAAGCCAAAGAGAAAGATATCCGCGACCTTCTCGGCAAGAGCATTGGCCTCGCATCTCCCACCGCTCAGGTAGACCTTGATGACCCGCTCCAGCGCACCGTTGTAGCAGTGAGATGCAAAGACGGCATCGAGATCTGGTCGGAAATAGCCCGCGCGCTGCTCGAACGCCACGTTCTGAGCGACCAGCTCGACGATCTCCTCCCGAATGGAGGCACCGGATTCCTGAGCGAAATACCCTATCGGCGCGAGCTTCGGGTTGTCAGCGAAATATTTCAGGAAGGCGCGGATGGCGCTGCGCATTTTCTCCCGGATCTCATCCTCGGGCAATGCCGCAGGCAGCCGTGCCTGCGCGATAACGGCGAGAAGTTCGTCATGAACGCGCTCCACCAGATGCTCGTGTATCGCATCCTTCGTCTTGAAATAGAGATAGAAGGTCGGCTGCGTCAGGCCAGCGCGCGCGACGATTCCGCTGATCTTGGCCTCGTGAAATCCAACGCTCGAAAATTCGTCGATTGCCGCCTCGACCAGCTTAGCTCGCGTTCGCTCGGCTCTCGTAGGGCCTGCGGGCTGGTCCGAGACCGCGCCCCCCTTCTTTCGAGGCCTAGAATCGGTCAACGCCATCCTGCTCCGCGCCACGATTTTTGTTCCTTGATGCTCGCCTAAGTCCCTTAAGCGGCGGGTCCTCCGCCGACAAGTGAGAGTCACTCGCAGAACATACTTTTGAGTAGACATACTTTCGAGTATTTTTTGGTGGACAGGTATGTAGGCCTGCATTACGAATCGATGAAGAGGGGGGCGACGACAAACGTCGGTTCTTCGAGTTCGTTGACAGCCAAGATCGATTTACCCCAGTTCTGGGAGTGATGGCGCATGTCCGTCGAAGTATTGGAAATCCACCATTGCGCGCTTCGGGTTCCAACCGACCCGGATAAATTAGAAGAGGTCCATCGTTTCTACGAGGATATCCTTGGCCTATCGACCGACACCGGCCGACCGAACATACCAACGGTGACCGGATATTGGATGAACGCGGGCGATGTCGGCCAGGTTCATCTGATGTCTGTCGATGGTCAATCCGTCATGGCGCCGGGTCCGGGAAAGGATCCGACAACACCGCATATCGCCTTTGCCGTCGCAAGCATTGCAGACGCGAAGCGTGAACTTGATCGGTTAGGGGTGGCCTATTGGACGCTCGGTGTCTTGGCAGGGCCAGACTCCGAACAGGTCTTTCTCAACGACGGCAGCGGGAATCTCCTTGAACTGCACCAGGTAGACTCGTGCCGATGCGCACTGCGGAACCGAATTTCGAAATAAAATAAACATCAGAGACGAAAATGAACAAGAGAGCACGAAGGGGAAAACATCATGAAGGGGACTTTGCGTCGATTTAAGTTTACCAGCGAATGGTGCAAGCCTGCCGTTTCCGCACGACTATTAGGGTCGGCGGCAGTGTGCCTCGTTCCGCCGGCTGCGGCATATGCGAAGGATTCGACTGCTGACAGCGGCAAGCAGCTCCAGGAAATTGTCGTCACCGCACAGAAGCGCAATCAGAACCTCCAGCAGGTCGGCATCACGATGCAGGCGATCTCGGGGGCCCAACTGAGTAACGCGCACATCGTCGATGCAGCACAGCTTGCGGGCGTCGTTCCAGGCCTCAACATAGCGGGCGCCAATGCCGGCCAGACGCTGCTCTTCGGCATCCGCGGCGTCGTGCAGCAGGACTTCGTCGGCTCGGCTGAATCGCCCGTCGCAACCTATATCGACGACGGCTATATCGCCTCCAACAGCATATCCGGCGTCGGCTTGCTCGATATCGATCATATCGAGGTGCTCAAGGGACCGCAGGGCACGTTATTCGGCCGAAATGCGACCGGCGGCGTCGTCAATATCTTCACCAAGCTCCCGACAGACGATTGGGAAGGCTACGGCAAGATCTCGGGCGGCTCGTACGGGACCGCACGGATCGAAGGTGCCGCCGGCGGTCCGATCAGCGATCAGCTCAAGTTCCGCATTGCCGGCGTCTTCGACCGCAACGGAGCGTGGGTCGACAACCTGTCTCCGGCCGGTGGCGACCTCGGTGGGAAGCACGGCTTTGCCGTGCGCGGGCATCTCGAATATGCTCCGACGAGCAACTTCAATGCCCTGCTCACCTTTTATTCCTCGCGCGTCCTGCAATCCTGGGGACCTTACTTCTCCGCTTCGACCCGCCAGGTCTTCGATGCGAACGGATTCCTCGTAAATTCGGTGATCGTCGACGAACCGACACTTCTCGGAACCGAGCCTTCCGATCCGAGGCACCTCACCGTCAACTCCAATCATGCCGAATCATCGGGCGGCAGCAACTTCATGACGGGTGGGACGCTCAAGCTCTCCTGGGATATCGGACCGAAGCTCGTATCGATCACGGACTATAAGAAGACGGCTTCCCATGAATTCGTAGACGACGATTCGTCTGAGCAATCATGGCTCGACACCAACAACAATGAGTTCGCTACGAACTACTCTCAGGAGATCAGGATCTTCAAGGATGGTGGCCATTTCCGCTGGTACGGAGGTCTCTACTACCTCCACATTCATTCCGGCGAGAATCCCGACCGGAACTGGATATACTTTGGAAATGCGATGGTCGACGACAATTCGAGCCTGAAGACCAATTCATATTCGGCGTTCGGCCAGATCGAGTATGACTTCGCGCCGAAGTTCACAATGGTCGGCGGCTTCCGGGTGACCAAAGAGGTCAAGGACTACGCCTACAGCTCGCTTGCCTATACTCTCGACGGCACGGTGCTCGGTCCTGCGCGTACGCCGTTCTTCGGCCACATGAACAAGATGCTCTATTCGGGCAAGGCGCAGCTCGAATATCATCCCAACCGCAACCTCATGTTCTATGTCGGATACAATCGAGGCACCAAGGCTGGCAGCTTCAATACTCCCTTCGCGGGAGGCACGGCCTATCCGGACAGCGCCATCCCATACAAAGGTGAAACGCTGCACTCCTTCGAGGCCGGCGAGAAGGCCACGCTGTTTGGCGGCGCTGCCCGCCTGAACGCCTCCGTATTCTACTACGATTACAAGAACTACCAGGCATTCAGCTTCATCGGGCTGTCCACGCAGGTGACCAATCATACGTCCCACATCTACGGTGGCGAGGTCGAGTTCGACGTCAAACCCGCACGCCATCTGACGCTGGAGACATCCGGGAGCTATACCAACGACAAGGTGTATAAGGTCGATATAGGCAGCGCGGCGCCGCTGACCAGGGTCGCACCCTATACGTCCAAATGGAAAGCATCCGCTCAGGCTAGATACGATGTCGATACTTCACTCGGCAATGTAGCGGTCCAAGCAGGTGCCGACTATACGGGAACCTATTGGTACTCGCTGACCAATTTCAGCAGCACCCGTGTGCCGCACCATGTGATCGGCAAGGCCAATATCGGCTGGACCGACCTCAGTGGCCTATGGTCGCTGATCTTCGACGTCCAGAACATCACCGACAAGCGATACAAAAATGTGGGCTTCGATATCAGTGGCCTCTGCGGTTGTTCGCAGGTCGGATACAGCCGGCCGCGTTGGTACACGATCACGCTCGGGCGCAAATTCTAATCGGGGTGAGAAAATATGACCGGCGTACCTCTTGCGACCCATGGCCAGCAGAAGCAGCGGCTGCTCGATCGTCTGCACGATCATCTGTCCGGTCAATTCACGCGAACCTGGTGGAAAGTAACGGGTTATAGCCTGTATCTGAACCCACCGGCATTGATCCCGGGGCTCTATAGCCTCGTAACGGCCCGAACGGTCGAGGGATTTTCGCCCCTGATGATGGTCCTTCTGGACGTCATCCAGGCGTCGGTCATGCTTTTCGCGATCGAGACCAAGAACAAGGTCATGTTCTACAGCATGCTCCTCTCCGTCCTGATGAGCACGATCATGATCGGCGTCTGGGTGCTTCGGGGTCCCTTCGGCCTCTGGTGAGATGCCGTCCGCGCACGGCGCGGACGGCACATCGCCACCAGCGACCGCGCGACCCACGGGAGACTTGCAATGAGTGATACGGCAACCTCTACGAAGCCTGCATCGGCGGCCGGCGAATTCCTCGGCCAGACCGTGCAGATTGTTATGATCACGGCCGACCTGCGTAGATCCATGGCCGCGATGGCCAGGCTCGGTGTCGGGCCGTGGAACATCTACACTCTCGGCCCCCACAATGTGAGCGACGCGTCCTTCAGAGGCCGGCCGATGACGGCAACGATCCGCGTCGCGCTTGCGTTCGTCGGGACGGTCATGTGGGAGTTGATCGAGCCGATCGAGGGCGAATGCGCGCAGCGCGAGTTCCTTGATGCCCATGGCGACGGCATTCATCACGTCTCCGCCGATTGTGCAGGTCTTGGGTGGCATGAGCGCGTCGCGATGTTCGAATCGCGGGGGTTCAGGATGATTCAGACAGGCACATGGTTGGGACGAGTGCCATTTGCCTATTTCGAGGCGGACGACGCCCCCGGCTTATGCATCGAGAGCATTCTCATACCGGCCGATTTCGAAATGCCGGCGCCGGAAGAGACCTATCGCGCCTAGTCCGCTCGTTTCCCATCCGGAAGGCAATCCGATGATCGAATTCTACTACTTCCCGACGCCCAACTGCCAGAAGGTTGCCATCCTGCTCGAGGAATGCGGCGCCGAATATCAAGTTCGCACGACGAACATCACGAAGGGCGACCAGTTCGCTCCCGCCTTTCTGGCGAACTTCCCGAACAACCGGATCCCCGCGATCATCGATCTCGATCCTGCGGATGGTGGTGACCCGCTGCCCGTGTTCGAGTCGGGCGCCATCCTATTCTACCTTGCCGACAAATATCGCACGCTCCTGCCCGGCGATCCTCGCCATCGCACGATCGTCCACGAATGGCTCGCGTGGCAGATCGCCGGCCTCGGGCCGATCTGCGGGCAAAATCATCACTTCACCGGATATGCGCCGGCGGGTCAGGACTATGCGATCAATCGCTTCGTCACCGAGACATCGCGGCTCTACGCGGTGCTCGATCAGCGCCTTTCCGGGCGTCCATTCATCGCTGGGGATTATTCCATAGCCGACATCGCCTGCTTTCCATGGATCGCGGCGCATGGAAAACAGGGACAGGCGCTTACCGACTTCCCGAATATCGAGCGCTGGTTCGAGGTGATACGCGCTCGCCCCGCAGTTGCTCGGGCTCAGTTGCTTGCCGACTCCGTCGAGCCCAATCCCGTTGTGACGGAGGAATCGCGCGGTTTCCTCTTCGGCCAATCGGCCAGCGATGTGCGGAAGCGGGCATAGATGCAGATTTCCGTCGGTCGACGCCGCCTGCTTGGTGGAGCGGGTACGACACTCATCGCCATCACCGTGACGGGAGCGACCCGAACCCTGACGCCGGCGGAGGCGCTTGCCGCCGATGCGCCGATCCACCGGCTGACAGGGGCGGAACGCAGCTGCCTCGATACGATGGGCGAGATCATGCTGCCGGGTTCGCCCGCTGCTGGTCTGGCCCATTATGTCGATGACCAACTTGGCCGAGCCTCCGCCGACAGCCTGCTGTTTGCACGCTACCTTGACCTCGATATACCGCTTCCCGTATTCTACAGCCAAGGCTTCGCAGCGGTCGACGGACTCGCCGTCGGCATCGGCGGCAAGCCGCTCGCAGAACTTCCGCGCGAGGATGCCACGACGCTTATTCGATCGATGATCGACGGCGGCATCAAAGGCTGGTCACCGGCAGCAGCGGCCCTCTTCTATACTGCCGTCCGAAACGACGCGATCGATGTCGTCTATGGCGGTCCGCATGGCATGGAACTGCTCGGGATACCCGTCATGCAGCATGCGCCGGCTCCGTCAGCATGGTGAGGGCAGCATGAACGCGCGGGACCAAGTCGCTGATATCGTGATCGTCGGTGCCGGCGCCTCGGGCTCTGTAATGGCGGCCGAGCTCGCCGGAGCCGGCCGCAGGATCGTCATCCTGGAAAGCGGGCCGCCCTGGTCGCCGAAGGACCTCTATAATTCCCAGCTATGGTCGCGTCGGTTGCGCTGGGGAGGACCGGCGGTGCGCGGTGGAGGCCAGCACCCCTTCTCGCACAATTTCAATATCGGCTGGGGTTTTGGCGGCACGGCACTACACCATTATGCCTGCTGGCCGCGGATGGCGATCGAGGACTTCCGAGAGCACAGCCTGTATGGACGCGGTGCCGACTGGCCGCTCGACTATGACGCGCTGCGCCCATTCTACGATCGCATTCAGCACGAGGTCGGAATTTCAGGTGATGCCGACAAGGAGATCTGGCGGCCGCCTGGAGCCCCCTATCCGATGGGGCCGCTTGCGACCTTCCGTCACGGCGAGTTGATCGCCGAGGGGTTTGCGAAGCTCGGGCTGGCGACATCACCCCAACCCATGGCGATCAATTCCGAACCGTATGGCGGTCGACCGGCCTGCCAGTATGACGGTTGGTGTGACAGCGGGTGCGCGATACTCGCGCTCGCCCATCCGCTCGCTCTCTATCTGCCCAAAGCGATTGCACGTGGTGTGGAGCTGCGCTCGCACGTGTCCGCGACGCGGGTATTGACCGACGCGACCACCAGAAAGGCGAACGGCGTAGAATATGCCGATGCGCAGGGCATCAAGCGCATCCTAAGAGCCAAGCTCGTGATCCTCGCCGCCAATGCGATCCAGAACGCCCGGCTGCTTTTGAATTCCGGCAATTCCGCGAAATCGGACGGGCTTGCGAACGGCAGCGGCTTGGTCGGACGGCGCTTCATGTACCACAGCAACGTGAGCCTCGTTGGCGAGTTCAACGAGGAAACGCAGAACTATGCCGGGCCGGTGGCCGGGACGCTGCATTCGCGCGAGGGCTACGGAAAGGTCTCGAGGCAGGGAAACATCTACGGAAGTTCGATGTGGCACATCGGCCTCGCCATCAAGCCCAATGATGTGCTGGGAATGGCGAACTGGCATAATCGGCTGATCGGCGCCGATCTCAAGGACTTCCTGGAGCACCGCGCACCGCGCATGGCCAATCTGGTGAGCCTGTGCCAGATGAGCGCGCGCGACGAGAACCGCATCGAACTCACCAGCGAGCGAGACAGAAACGGCGTTCCGCTCGCCAGGGTCACGACGTCGCTTGACGAGAACGACTTTGCCCTTCGCCAGTCGACAGAGAACCTGGGCCTGCGCATCATGAATGCCGCCGGCGCGAAGGATGCCTGGGTGGCCGGATATGGCAGCAGCCACGCCCTCGGTGGCACCCCCATGGGGCTGGATCCGAAGACGTCAGTGACCGACGAATATGGCTTTACACATGACGTCGAAAATCTCGTGCTCGCCGGAGCCGGCCTTTATCCGACCGCCGGCGCGGTCAATCCGACCTTCACCATCCACGCCATCGCCCAGCGCAGCGCCGAGCATATCGGTCGCCACTGGGCCAGTTTGAGTTAATCACCCCATGACGTTCACTACCCGGCCCGAAATTCAGGGAACCTATGGCGCCGTTGCGTCAACGCACTGGCTCGCTTCCGCTGCAGGAATGCGCATCCTGGAACTCGATGGGAATGCCTTCGATGCCGCGGTCGCATCGGGCTTCGTGCTGCAAGTCGTCGAGCCCCATTTGAACGGGCCGGCCGGCGATGTCACCCTCCTCGCCGGGCGGGCCGATGCCGGGCGGGCCGATGCCGCCCGTCCCATCTCCTATTGCGGCCAGGGTCCGGTGCCGATGGCGGCGACGATCGGATATTATCGCGGCCTAGGTCTCGATGTTGTGCCCGGCACGGGTCAACTCGCTGCATGCGTGCCAGGCGCGTTTGGAACATGGCTTCGGCTCCTGCGGGAAGAGGGGACCATGCGGCTCCGCAGCGTGCTCGAGCCAGCCATAGCCTATGCAGCCAACGGCTATCCCGTCGTCGAGCGAATTTCAGCCACGATCGCGTCGGTCCAGTCGCTCTTTGAAAGCGAGTGGACGGCGTCTGCGGCCCTCTATCTGCCCGGCGGAGCGCCGCCCAGGCCCGGCACCCTGTTCCGCAATCCCGAGCTCGCCGCCTTGTTCGAGGCCATCCTGAACCATGCCGAGGCCGTCTCGGGGCGAGACGCCCAGATCGAGCGAGCGCACGATTACTGGTATCGCGGGCCGGTCGCCGAGGCGATCGACAAATTCAGCCGTACACAGGCGGTGATGGACGTGTCGGGCAACCGCCATACCGGCATCCTGCGAGGATCGGACCTGGCAAACTGGGCGCCGGAGGTCGAACCGGCAGTCGGTATAGCTTATCGAGATACGGAGATCTGGAAGTGCCCGGGGTGGAGCCAGGGGCCCGTTCTCCTTCAGGCGCTGCAAATCTTGCAGGGGCATAATATCGCCGCCCTCGACCCTACGGGACCCGATTTCGTCCATCTCGTGGCGGAGACGATCAAGCTCGCGATGGCCGATCGCGACGCATGGTATGGAGACGCCAACGTCCCGCCCATCGAGACGTTGCTCGATCCGGCTTATGCAGCTGCGCGTGCAGCACTCGTCGAGGAGAGAGCCAGCGACACCCTACGTCCGGGATTCCCAGGCGGACGAGCGCCTCACATGCCACCCATACGCCGATCTGGCGACACAGCCACCTCGGTGGCGGGGGGCGGCGAGCCGACGGTCGCTCGACTGCATCCGAGCATCGACCCACAGGGGGAGGCACCTGTACTGCCGACGGACCTTCAAAGAGGCGATACCTGCCATGTCGACGTGGTCGATCGCTGGGGCAATATGGTATCGGCGACACCGTCCGGCGGCTGGCTTCAGTCGAATCCCGTCATCCCCGGCATGGGCTTTGCGCTCAATACGCGTACCCAGATGTGTTGGTTGGAAGACGGGCTCACGAGTTCGCTGGTGCCAGGCAAGCGGCCACGCACGACCCTGACACCCTCGATGGCATTTCGGGATGGTCGTCCGGCTATCGCCTTCGGCACGCCCGGCGGCGACCAACAGGACCAATGGTCCCTACTCTTCTTCCTGCGCCATATCGATCAGGGGCTTAACCTCCAGGAGGCGATCGAAGCACCGGCATTCCATACCGATCACCTTATCGCTTCCTTCTGGCCGCGCGAGATCGACCCGCAGAGCCTCATCTTGGAGGATCGCTTCCCGAGCGCGACGGTAGACGAGCTGCGGCGACGGGGACATCGCGTCACCGTCGCCGGCCCTTGGTCCGAGGGGCGGCTGTCCGCCTGCGCGACGATGCAGGTCAATGGCCAGCGCCAGGTCCGCGCCGCAGCCAATCCGAGAGGGATGCAAGGCTATGCGGTCGGTCGCTAAAACTCCCCTTTCGCAATGACGACGTGGCACAACTGGGCGCGGACCGTCTCCGCCCGTCCGCTCTCGAAACATCGTCCGCGCAATATCCACGAAGTAACGACGATCGCCGAGGCGCGTCCGCGAACGGTGAGCAAGTCCGCGTCGTCGGCGCGGGGCACAGCGGTTCTGCCGTTGCCGATCCCAATGGTGCACACCTCATCTCGCTCGACCGAATGGACCGCCTGGTCTCTGTCGATCATGAGCGAGCTCATATCACCGTCCAGGCCGGCATGACACTCGCCAGCCTCAGCATTTTCGCGGCCGAACATGGGCTGACGCTTCCAAGCCTCGGCTCCATTTCGGCGCAGACCGTAGCGGGCCTCATCAGCACAGGCACGCATGGAACCGGTCTCGGCCATGGTGGGATCGCCGAACGTGTCGTGGGGTTGAAGCTGGTTTCGGCGACGGGTGAAGTGATCGCGATCGACGAACGCACACCCGACCTGCTTCACGCCGCGCGTCTGTCGCTCGGCCTGCTGGAAATTCTCGTCGAGATAAGCTTCGCGTGTGTACCCGCCTTCTCCCTCGAACTGACGGTGGCGCCGGCAACTCTCGACGATGCGCTCTCCGACCTGCCCAAGCATCTCGAAGCTGATCATTTCGGTTTCTGGTGGTTTCCCCACATCGACATCGTCGCTCTGCGCAGCTCTCGGCGGGGAACTTTCGATGCGACGCCGCCGCCAGGCCGGTGGACGGACTGGCGAACCAACCACTGGATTGCAGGTTACCGCTATGGCGCTGAACTCCTGGCCGCCGGTTCCAATCCAAGGCTCGTCGCACGCGCAAACGGAAGGTTATTCGGCGACCTGTTCGCGGGTCCCTGCACAATCGCCGGGCCTAGCCACGACGTGTTCGGCGTTACCGCCCACCTGCGTCACGACGTGATAGAATATGCCGTGCCCATCGAGCGGGCAGCCGAAGCCATTCGCGCGCTCCAGCGCCTTCTCAACAGAGGCCGCCACATCTGTCACGCACCGATCGACGTGCGCTTCACCGCAGCAGATACGTCATGGCTCAGTCCCGCCTATCAACGGCGCTCCTGCTGGATAGGCCTGATGATCTATCGGCCATACGGCCGCGAGCTGCCATGGAGCGCGCTGTTCCATGAGATCGACGACCTCTTCGCAAGCATGGAGGGACGTCCCCATTGAGCGAAAATCCATCATCGAGGCCCGGCCGATCTCGCCGGCAGCTATCCGCGCTGGAGCGATTTCCTCGCACTACGCCGAAAGCTTGATCCACAGGGCCTCTTCCTGACCAGCCCCTTCATCGGACTCTTCGCATGACAAGCCGACAGATAAAATCCGACATCGATCAGCGGAGCCGACCCGCACCACAGCGCCGTGCCTCGCCGCTGGCTCTTGCAAGACGCCTCAATCTGGACGTGTTCGGGCTGGGATTGATCGCGACCGTCGGATTCTCTTGCCTTCTGCCGGTTCATGGTGCGGCGACCAATGTGCTGCGCGTCGTGACGCAATTGGCCATCGGGATGATGTTCTTCCTTTATGGTGTCCGGCTTCCGCGCGAGACCGTCATCGGTGGCCTCACCCACTGGCGGCTCCACCTGCTGGTCCTCGCGACGACCTTCATTCTCTTTCCGCTCATGGGTCTGGCGCTTCACGAGTTCGTGCCCACGCTGCTCACCCCGGATCTGTATAATGGGGTTCTCTTTCTCTGCCTGTTGCCCTCGACGGTGCAGTCGTCGATCGCGTTCACATCGATCGCGCGCGGCAACGTGGCGGCAGCGATCTGCAGCGCCTCCGCCTCCAACCTCCTAGGCGTGTTTCTGACGCCGCTTCTCGTTGCTTTGCTGATGGCAAAGCACGGGCAGAGTGTCGGAATGTCGGCCGTTCTGTCTATCGCCGGGCAGTTGCTCGTACCGTTCATCGCCGGCCAGTGCCTGCGGCCATGGCTCGGTGCATGGGCGGCTCGCCACAAAAGCCTGATCACGATCACCGATCGCGGCTCGATCCTGCTGGTTGTATATGGCGCCTTCAGCGAGGCGATCATGATGGGCGTTTGGCTTCGGCTTTCGCCGACGGCGCTCGGCGCGATGGCTCTCGTCGATGTGTTCCTCCTCGTGCTCGTTCTCGCCGCAACGATGATCGTGAGCCGACGCCTTGGCTTCAGTCGCGAGGACCAGATTGCGATCGTCTTTTGCGGATCGAAGAAATCCCTCGCGAGCGGCGTTCCCATGGCGAATGTGCTTTTCAGCGCCAGTACGGTCGGGCTGACCGTGCTCCCGCTGATGCTGTTCCACCAAATCCAGCTCATGGCGTGCGCAGCGCTGGCCCGGCGCTACGCGCGCCGACCGGACCAGTGACGCACTACGGAGGAAACCATGCACTTCCACAGATTGTCCTATCTGCTCCTCGTCTTCGCTACGACCTCACCAGGCTGGGCGGCCGACTCCATCGGTGATCCCGCCGCTGGAAAAAGCGTCATCGGCCGCTGTTCGGGCTGTCATTCCATCGAACCCAACCACAATATGATCGGCCCGTCGCTTGCCGGTGTCGTCGGCCGTCCGGTCGCATCCGTGCCGGGATTTGCCTACTCACCGGCGTTAGTCAAAGGACGGGGTGCGACGTGGACCATGACGACACTGGACGCATATCTTGCCAGCCCGGCAAAGGCTTATCCCGGCAATCGCATGGGATTCTCCGTTCCCGACCCCCGCACACGCGCCGACATCGTCGCCTATCTCGCGACACTCAAAGGCAAATAGAGCGGGCCGGCCGACTTGCAGATCATCCGCCCTCGCGAGACCGCCGATGAGCAGAACAGGATAGTTATGTCTCGAACAGATCAGGAAGACGCCGCAGTTCAGGCCCAGCGCACCCTCGCCGTCGAACGCATAGAGGACGAGCGTGCGAAGGCTATCGTCAATGCCGATCTATCTGCCTTGGAACGCCTGACGGCACCGGATTATGTCCACGTCGAGACCAGCGGCCGCGTCCGCACGCGATCCGAATTCCTTGCAGCGATCGATCCTGCCGCTGGCAGGTACGAGCGTTACGAGAATTTCGACAGCCATATCCAGCTTTACGGGGACGCGGCGATCGTCTCCGGATGGTTCGAGAACGCCTATCGCCGCGCGGACGGCACTCGATCAGCCAAGCGCGCGCGCCATGTCCGTGTCTACGTGCTGACCGATGGCCGTTGGCTCAATGTAGTCCACCAGGCGACGGAGTGCCCCGCCGGCGGCTGAATGCCCCTGCCCCGGGCGCGCATATGCCCGGCGCAGATTTTGGTTCTGGGCCTAGCGCAGCTTCCGGACAGCCGCGATCGCAGGAGGAACATTGCCGAGCCACCAGACCGGATCGGCAGTGCCTTCCGTCACATCGCCATTGCGCTGGACATAGTGGCGCGCATCTCGACCGGGTTCGGAGAGTTCGCCCCTGAATACACGCTCGATCCACTCCGAACCGAAGCGGAAAATTTCTGCGGCCACACCCCCCAATGGGTGGAACTCGTTCTCGTAGACGCGCAGTTCCTTGGGCGCCGTCAGCCTCTCATAATTCTCGATCGCCTGCTCAAGCGGTGTCAACTCGTCAAATTCACCGATGCCGATCAGTACCGGGCAGCGAATTTGGGCGACCATGTCCCCAAGCGGCATGCGATCGGTCAGATCACGGTCGAAGGCATCTTCGTCCGAATATCCCGCCATGAACATGTAGTTGTTCTTGAACGTCGGCTGGGCTTTCTCGAAGATCGTGCTGAAATCCCCGGTGACGCCCTCGAAGCTTGCAAACGCTTTCAGGCGACTATCCTGGGCTGCCGCCCGGTGCCCCCAGTATCCACTCATGCTGATGCCGAACATTCCGATCTTGTCGGCATCGACTTCGGGTAGGCCGGCCAGATAGTCTATATAGGTGGCAAGAGCCCGCTCGTAGTTGGTGAGGTCGACCTTGAGGCCATTGGCTCGGCTCTCACCCTGCCCAGGACCCTCGATCGAGAGAGCGACCATGCCGCGCGACGTGTAATAGCGCTCGGCGGCAAAGATATAATCTTCCTTGATCATATCCATGCCGGGACCCAGAATGACCGCCGGAGCACCGACGACCTTTCCAGCCGGAAGGTGCAGGAGAGCGTAGATCTGGCTACCCTCGAAATTGAGCACGACCCGCCGAACGCGATCGCCACGAAGCGCCCCGATCCGCTCGACGCAATAATTGGCACGCTCGCGAAATGCGCTTTTTCGGGGGTCGGAGGCATCAAAGACGGAATATTGGGCGCGTCCCCACATGACTGCTGCCCGCACATAGAGGTCTGCCGCTGTCTGCGCGAAACCCCCATCATCGTGGTGTTGCGCGCGCTTTTCCACCTGCCCCGCGATGGTTGCCCACGCCTTGGGAAGCATGGCCCCGCTCTTGACCATGTCGAACACCCGATCGAAGTCCGTGGGATCGTGACCGAGCTGTTCGAGCGTACCCTTCGCCTCGGGATGCAGCGCATCAAAGCCACCCTGTACGAGCGCGATATCGAGAGCCCAAGCCTGGCCCATGGAGCGAATAGTCACCGCGAGGTCTCCTGTTACATCCATAGCGCAAACCGGATTGCGTTTGCTAAGTACTTAGGTAAATATTGATGTGGCTCCCGTCAATCGTCGTTCGGAGATATTCCCATGGTTGCCATCACGACCGATGAGACGGAGCGCGCCGCCGCGCTGCAAGGTCTCGCTGGAGCAGCTTATCGGCTCAGCGCCGCCGATGCCCGGCTGCGGGGCCGAGCAACCCGGGTGCCCGGCGCCCTGTCGATGACACATGCGCGCGCTTTACGCGTGCTGGCGGAACGCGGGCCTCTGAGCGTCAGCCAGCTTGCGCAGGGAGCGGAGATAACCGGAGCAGCGACAACGCAGTTGGTGCATGGGCTCGTCAGTGCCGGCTACGTGGCACGGCAGGAACTTGGGACAGACCGTCGGTCCGTCACCGTCGCGCTGACGGCCGCCGGCCGGCAGCGCCATCAGCAGCGAAGCGAACTCATCCAGAAGTTCCTGGCGGAGCGTCTCGCGGCCTTCAGCGTCGCGGATCTAGAGGCTGCGAGCGAAATCATTTCCCAGCTCACACAACTTTACGACCAGCTCTAGCGCCCGTCGGCCTCGGCATAGCTTGAGGAATTCGGCGGTAGCTGCCGACTAGACTAGAGGAATGCAAGCGCTCAAGACCGCTCAACCCTCTTGCGATCCCTTCGCCTCAAGGCCGACAAGACTCTCCAAGGACACGGCTTCGACGCAATCGCGCAGGGCTCGAACCGACGCTAGAATTGCATCCAAGTCCTCGAGAACGATTGCATAGGCGGTCGAGTAGCGCGCTTTGACATAAGCCGCTCGATCAACTGGAACCGTCGGCGATCGAGCCGCCGGTCGCGCGGCCAAGCGGCGATTAGCCGAGGCCCATTGTCCTCTGCAAGCGAGCGGAGAAACTTGATGTTGTGCGACCTCGGAAGATAGAGCTTCCGGACCAGCAGGAAACAGATGTACGCGCTCCACAGCCTGATGCAGTGTAAAGGCAGCTTCCCGCAGCCAGCCAGCGTCATCCCCGAGACTCATCTGAAACTCAGCGGTGTCGATGGCCTTGCCGGTCAAGTGCAGGTCCGCGCGTTGGCACAGGGTCGTCCAGCGGCTGTCCAGCTCGTTTCGTCATCAGCCGTCGATTATAGCGACACCGGGGCCTTTAGCGAGGTGAGACGGGTTGATCCAGCTTTCGATCGCCTGGCGCCACGGGACGCTGAACTTCAGCAACAGGCGCTTGTCGGCGGTCGTGTTGGAACTCAACCGCTATTCTTCGCAGCCGACCGTTCTTGATACGCGAGCAGACGACATTCGCGTGACCGGCAGCGTCACATCGATGGCATCGCCGAATGACTGGGCGGGCTCGCTGAGGTTTCAGGCGCGCGTGTTGTTCACATCGACGAGACCATCCGTCTCGTACCCCGAAAACCGGGACGATGGTCGTAAGCGATGCAACGGATCTCGGGCGTCCCTGCGTCGGACGACCCCCCAGGCGCATCAACCGTCTCTTCACCCGTCGGCTCTCATCTTCCTGCTTCTGTCACAAGGCGCGACTGTGTAAGCGCCGAGCATCCGGGCGCGTTCCTCGATCCAAAGATCATGATACAGCATCTTCGCGGTCATATGCGCCGGGCGCTCACCCCAGGCGGACGCCATCCACCGTCGATCCGTCTTCCCGAGAAGGTCGAGGGCGTTACAGCCGAGCTTGTCATAACCAAGATCCAGGGCAGCCAGCTTCGCGAAGGACACGTGCGCCAGGAAAAGGCTCGCTTCCTGCTTTCCTTCGATACCTGCAAAACTCCATATCGCCGCTATCTTATGCAACTCTCTCAGCGGACGCTCGAACGCGATCTGTCGGCGTCGAGCGGCACGGATTGCCACCCGGAGTGCCACCGCCATTTCCTGCCAGGCCGCCGATTCGGGCAGATGCGATTCGGCATCGATGCAACGCCGATGCGAGGCGGTATGGATGATGCTCAGAAACCGCCAGCGAGCTTCGGCTGCACTTGACCGTCTCGGTCCTGCGGGCGATGCGATCTCCTCGCCGTGGTGAGGGATCCAGCCGCTGACGGCGCTCTCGTGATGGATATCAATCCAGGTCATTTCGATCGTTCGACTGTCTGGCAGTTGGGAAAAACAAAACAAACGTCACGACGACGGTTTCTAGCAACCGATAACATTGGAAGCCAACGTCCGGCCAAGGGCGTTCGCGCCTCCTCGTTCATATTACATATGTGAGATTGCACGGTCGTAGCGTGCAAGGCGCGCGACGGTTCGCCAAGATCGCTAATCGTGTCACCGTGGAGCTTGGTCCAACGAGACGAGATCAGGGGAAGAGAGCGTCGTGGCTGGTGAATTTGACTATGTTATCGTGGGCGGCGGAAGCGCCGGGTGCGTCCTTGCCAACAGGCTTTCGGAGGATCCTGCAACCTCGGTGCTGCTGCTGGAGGCCGGCGCGCGCGACTGGCACCCCATGATCCACGTGCCGGTGGGCTATGCGTACAATCTCAAGCGCACGACGTTCAACTGGATGTATCAGACGGAACCGGAGCCGGGCGCTGCCATGCGGCGCATCTTCTGGCCGCGCGGCAAGGTTCTGGGTGGATCATCCGCGCTCAACGGCATGATCAACGTGCGCGGACAGAGCGCGGACTATGATCATTGGCGCCAACTGGGCAATGCCGGCTGGAGCTGGGACGACGTCCTGCCCTATTTTCGCAAGCTCGAAAATTATCAGCAGGGAACAGGACCGGACCGCGGGCATGAGGGCCCGCTCACCATCACCAAGGTCGAACCCCACCAGGTGTCCGATGCCTTCCTCGCAGCGCTCGCGAGCATGGGCCTCAAGGAACGGGATACCAATGTCGGCGAACAGGACGGCTATTCCTATGTCGAATCGACCACGCGCAACGGCGTTCGCCAGTCGACCGCGGCTGCTTACCTGAAGCCTGTCCGCCACCGTCCCAATCTCAAGGTCATCACCAGTGCTCTGGCGGAAAAAATCCTGTTCGAGGAGAAGCGGGCGTCGGGTGTTCGCTATCGCCGCAGGGGCACTGTGCAGGTCGTGCGCGCAAACCGTGAGGTCATCGTCTCGGCCGGAGCGGTGAATTCGCCTCAGCTTCTAGAACTGTCAGGAATCGGTCGGCCTGAGGTGCTGAACAACGCCGGAATTCCCATGATCGTCGCCTCTCTCAATGTTGGGGAAAATCTCCAGGATCATTATTCCGCCTTCTGCGCGTACCGTGTCACGCAGCCAGTCACGATCAACGAATTGTCGCGCGGCCTGCCTTTTCTTCGCGAAGTGATGAAATATGCTGTGTTGCGTAAAGGCCTCCTGACGCTCTCGCCTGCCCATGTGCTGGCCTATCTGCGGACGCGCCCCGAAGCCGCCACACCTGATATCCAGATCGCGATCCTGCCCGCGACCCTCGACGCCGAGACCAACTCGCTCGAATCCGCACCCGGCATGACGTGTGCGCCCTACCAACTTCGCCCCGAGAGCCGCGGGACTGTGCATATCCAGTCGGGCGAACCGCGCGACCATCCAAAGATCCTTGCCAATTACCTGACTGCGGAACTCGACCAGCAGACGGTGGTCGCGAGCTTGCGGCTCAGTCGCACCATCTGCGAGCAGCCAGCACTCAGTGCGTTTCGGGGGCTGGAATTGCTCCCCGGCAAGGATCTGCAGTCCGACGACGAACTCTTGGCGTTTGCGCGCGAGGCGGGATCGACCCTGTATCACCCAACGAGCACATGCCGCATGGGATCGGATCCGGCTGCCGTTGTGGATTCCCAGCTGCGTGTGAACGGCGTTTCAGGCCTCAGGGTCGTGGACGCGAGCGTTATGCCGACCTTGATCTCCGGCAACACCAATACGCCGACCATCATGATTGCTGAGAAAGCGGCCGACATGATTAAGGCGGCATCCTAACAAGCTTGTCCATCACATATGTGAGTAATCCGGCATTGATCGGGCGCGACGCCGCTTTGCCCTTACCTTTGTGCAGCGAGCTTTTATCACAAGACGATGGGCATCAGACCCCAGGATCGAGGACTCATGTCGCAGACACATTCCGAACTCCCCTTGGCCGGCTTGCGGGTATTGGAGCTCGGTCATTTCGTGGCCGCGCCCTTCTGCACTCGCCTGCTCGGCGACCTCGGCGCGGACATCATCAAGATCGAGCCGCCGGCTGGCGACCCGGTACGCAAATGGGGAGAATCGATCGACGGCAATGCGCTGTGGTGGTCGATCCACGGGCGCAACAAGCGCAGCGTGGCGCTTGATCTCAAGCGCCCGGCAAGCCGCGACCTCGTCCTGAACCTCGTCGAATCTTGCGACGTGATGGTCGAGAATTTCCGGCCGGGCCAGCTCAGCCGCCTGGGCCTGGGCCCCGAGGCGCTGCGCGAACGCCGCCCCGACCTCGTGATCGCCCAGATCTCAGGCTATGGACAAGATGGACCCTATCGCGACCGCGCGGCGTTCGGCGTCATTGGAGAGGCCGTAGGCGGCCTGCGCCATCTGACCGACCACGTCCCCGGTACAAGTTCGCTGCCGCCCGTGCGCGTCGGTGTCAGCATCGGCGACTCGCTTGCCGGTCTGTATGCCGCGTTCGGGATCATGGCCGCGCTCTGGCAGCGTGACCGCACCGGCGGCGACGGCAAGGGACGGACGCTCGACGTGGCATTGACCGAGTCCGTGTTCAGCATGATGGAAGGTATGCTGCCCGAGTACGGAACTCTGGGGAAGATCAAACAGCCGACAGGCGGCGCGATCGCGACCGCGGCGCCTTCTAATGCCTATCCGACGAACGACGGGAAATGGGTCCTGATCGCCGCCAATTCGGAGCCATTGTTCTCGCGCTTCGCAGCCCTCATAGGACAGCCCGGCCTCGCGACGGACGCGCGTTTTACCGACAATCCCAGTCGCGTTGCGCATGCCGCAGAACTGGATCGCATCATCGGCCTTTGGACATCGGCGCGATCGGCCGCCGAACTCCAGGAACTGCTGGAGGGCGCCGACATTCCTTCGAGCAAGGTCTATACGGCCGCCGACTGCGCGACCGACCCGCAATATCTGCATCGCGGCATGGTTCGCGAGGTCGAAGACCCGCTGCTCGGATCCGTCCTCCATAGCGGCATCGTGCCGCACATCCCGGAAACGCCGGGACGCGTTCGTTGGACAGGGCCATCCATCGGCCAGCATACCGACGAGGTCCTGTCCGGGCTGCTGGGACTCTCCGCCCCGACAATCCAGTCCCTGCGCAGCGAAGGAGCGATCGCATGACGGACATCAGCCCGATCCAGATCGTCGAGGTCGGTCCCCGCGATGGATTTCAGTCGGTCGCGCCCTTTATTCCCACCGCGCGCAAGATCGACATCATCGAGCGGCTTTACACCTCCGGCATCCGCCGGATTGAGGTCACCTCCTTCGTGAGCGCGGCGGCGCTCCCGCAACTGGCGGATGCCGCCGACGTGCTGGCGGCCGCCGCCGCTTTGCCGGGTCTTGACCCGCATGTCCTAGTTCCGACCGCACGCCATGCTCAGAGCGCGCTCGAAGCCGGCGCCAGGCATCTCGCCTTCGTCCTATCGGTTTCGGAATGGCACAACCGCAGCAACGTGCGCCGCAGCCCCGAGGAATCCGTCGACGAATATGCCCGGCTCCTGCAGATCCTTCCAGCGGATGCCAAGCTGCGCCTCAACGTCGCCACCGCCTTCGATTGCCCAACGCTCGGGACAATGAACGATGCCGACGTCCTGGCCTTGCTCGACAAGCTCGTCGCGGTGACGCCGCAAGCCGAGATCGCTTTGTGCGATACGACCGGGCGAGCCAATCCCCGCCAGGTCTCGCGGCTCTTCGACGCCGCTATCGAGCGCTTCCCTGATGTCGCGGGCTGGGCTTTTCACGGGCATGACACCTATGGGCTTGGATCGGCCAACGCTCTTGCCGCCTATCATGCGGGCGTATCCGTTTTCGACGCGTCATGTGCAGGTCTCGGTGGCTGTCCGTTCGCGCCGGGTGCCACGGGCAATGTCGCAACCGAAGATCTCGTCTGGATGTTCGAAGCGATGGGCGTCTCCACTGACATCGACGTCGCAAAGCTTGTGAGCGTCGCGCAAGACATCGTCGAGTTGCCCGGGGCGCAGACCGGAGGTCGGGTTCGCGATGCCTTGACGGCAAAGACCCGCTGTGAGGTAGCAGCATGAGCACGTCCGCTCGTACGCTGTTCCAGAAGATCTGGGACTCGCATGTTGCCGGAGCACTACCGGACGGCCGGTCGCTTCTCTATATCGATCGCCACCTCGTCAACGAAGTGACGAGCCCGCAGGCCTTTGCCGGCTTGCGCGCCGCTGGACGAACTGTTCGCAGGCCAGAAAACACGATCGCGGTGTCCGATCACAATGTGCCGACGACCAATCGCGCCGGTGGCATCACCGAGCCGGAAAGCCGCATCCAGGTCGAGACGTTGGAGCACAACGTCTCTGAATTCGGCATACCCTATATTCCCCTGCTGAGCCCGCTCCAGGGCATCGTTCATGTGATCGCACCCGAGCAGGGCCTGACACTGCCTGGCATGACGATCGTGTGCGGCGACAGCCACACTTCGACCCACGGCGCGTTCGGCGCACTGGCATTTGGAATCGGCACGTCGGAGGCCGAACATGTGCTCGCCACGCAGACGCTGCCGCAGAATCCGGCGCGGACCATGCTCGTGCGGACGCGCGGACACCTTGCTTCACATGTGACGGCGAAGGACCTGATCCTTGCGATTATCGGCCAGATCGGCACGGCCGGCGCCACCGGCCATGTTATCGAATATTGCGGCGAAGCGATCACGGCGCTCGGCATGGAAGCGCGAATGACGATCTGCAACATGTCGATCGAAGCCGGCGCGCGTGCGGGCCTGATCGCTCCCGACGAGACGACCTTCGCCTATCTCCACCGGACGCCCGGTGCACCCAACGGCGAGGATTTCGAGGCGGCGGTGGCCGAGTGGAGCGCCTTGCCTTCGGACCCTGATGCCCGATACGATATCGAGGTCGACATCGACGCCTCGACGATCGGCCCCATGGTGACCTGGGGCACCAGTCCGCAGGCGGTTGTCGCGATCGATGGCAAAGTTCCAGACCTCATGAGCCTGGCTGATACCGCCGCGCGCCAGCAAGCCGAGCAGATGCTGACTTATATGGGGCTGGATGCCGGCCAGCCGCTGCTCGGTCTGCCGATCGACACGGCGTTCATCGGCAGTTGCACCAATGGCCGCCTGGATGATCTGCGCGCGGCTGCATCTGTCATCGGCGGTCGCCATGTCGCACAAGGTGTGCGTGCGCTCGTGGTGCCGGGCTCAGGCCTCGTCAAACGTGCCGCCGAGGCCGAGGGGCTCGATCGCCTCTTTATCGACGCGGGCTTCGAATGGCGGGAATCTGGTTGCTCGATGTGCCTTGGCATGAACCCGGACAGGCTCGCGCCGCAGGAACGCTGTGCATCGACGTCCAACCGGAACTTCGAAGGCCGGCAGGGACCGGGTGGTCGGACCCATCTCATGTCGCCCGCAATGGTCGCTGCCGCGGCGATCTCCGGACACCTCACAGACATTCGGGATTTTGGCTGATGCGCAAATTTTCTCATCTGGAAGGGGTCGCCGCCCCCTTGCCGCTCGCCAATGTCGATACCGACAAGATCCTTGCCGGCCAGCACCTCAAGACGGTCACACGGGAAGGGTTGGGCAAGCTTCTCTTCTCCTCGATGCGCTATCACGACGATGGCTCGCGGCGTCCCGGTTTCATCCTCAACAAAACACCCTACGATCAGGCCTGTATCCTTATCGCGTATGAAAATTTCGGCTGCGGTTCGAGCCGTGAGCATGCGCCTTGGGCTCTGCTCGACTTCGGTATTCGATGCATCATCGCCCCGAGCTTTGCCGACATATTCTACAATAATTGCATCAAGAACGGTATACTTCCGATCCAGCTCGCACCGGACATTGTGCGGTCGCTGATCGCACGTGTGAGCGATCGTGAGGGAGCGCGGATTTCGGTCGACTTGCAGAGCCAGTGCATTCTCGCCAGCTACAGCAAGATCGATTTCGACATCGATCCCAACCACAAGAAGCGTCTTCTCGAAGGCCTGGACGACATCGCCGTGTCGCTGCGCTTCGAACGCGATATCGACGCTTTCGAAAAATTGCGGGAAGGACAGGCGAAGCTCTTTCCCCCTATTTCGCTCAATGCCAGCGAGTTACAGGCATGAGCGAGACCGGGCCATATGAAGATATGCGGGCCTTGGCCCATCGGCTGCTGGACGCTGCACAAGATGGTCGGGCAGACGAGGTTGCGCGACTCTATGGTCCTGACGCCGTCGTCTGGCACAACACGGATGGTAAGGCGATCAGCCCTGCCGACAACGCGCCCATTTATGCTGCGTTCGCCGCGAAGGTCGTGACACGCCGTTACGAGGGCGTCACGATCACGGCGTTTGACGGGGGCTGGGTGCTGCAGCACCGGCTGACCGGTGAGACCGATGACGGGCGATCGTTCAATCTGCCTGCCTGCGCGATTGTCCAGGTCAGGGCCGGCCGAATCTCCCGGATCGACGAATATTTTGATTCCGCGCCATTTGCCGATCTTGGGCTGCGGACATGGCTCCCCGACAAGGCCGGGCACAAAACCGACAAGGAGTAGATGATGGCGAAACGTTGGTTCATCACCGGAGCATCGAGCGGCATGGGCCGGGAAATTGCCGATATCGCTCTTGCCGCAGGCGATCGCGTGGTCGCAACCGCGAGGCGCCCCGAGAACCTCGACGATCTTGTCGCCTCTTATGGGGACGCCGTCACGATCGAGCGCCTCGATGTGACCAACGATGCCAATGTCACGCAAGTGCTGGAGAAGACGCTTGCCGCCGGTGCCGTCGATGTCTTAGTCAACAATGCCGGCGGCGGCCTGATCGGCGCCACCGAAGAGATGACCGATGCCGAGGTCGCCGACCAGTTGGCGCTGAACCTGATCGCGCCGATCCGGATTACCCGCGCTTTCCTGAAGCCTATGCGCGAGCAAGGGGGGGGCCGCATCATCCAGATGTCGAGCATGGGCGGCCAAATGTCCTTCCCGGTGAGCAGCCCCTACCATGCGGCGAAATGGGGGCTCGAGGGCTTTTCCGAATCCGTTGCCCAGGAAATGGCGGGTTTCGGCGTGTTCATCACGATCGTGCAGCCCGGCGCTACGCGCACCAACTTCCAGTCCGGGCTGAAATGGACAACCGAACTGGCCGCCTACAAGGACACGGTCGTCGGACAAACGCGACGCTGGATCGAAGGCGCGGATGCCTCGACCTTCACTGGCGATCCGAGAAAGCTCGCTCAGGCGGTGTTCGACACCACGCGCGCCGACCACCCTCCCCTGCGCTTGACGCTCGGCGCAGACGCTTTCGAGATGGTGTCGGGCGCCCTTGCCGAGCGGCTTGCGGCGCTGAAGGGTCAGGAAACCCTCGCACGGTCGGTCGCCTATAACGATTGAGCCGCAGGCCCATGTCGTCCGACCGTCGGGCGTATTGGCAATGCTAGCAAGGCGCGAGGGGTTTCCACGAGCGATCTCGAGGGTCAATCCGTCATCGTGACCGGGGCGGCGAGCGGCGTTGGCCAGGCAACCGCCCTTTTACTTGCGTCCGTCGGTGCGCGTGTCACGCTTGCCGACCGGGATGGCGAGGCGCCGCAGGCCGTGGCACATGAGATCAGCGAAAGCGGTCACGACGCGCAGGCTGTTCCAACGGATATCCAGGATGGGGCCTAGGTCGTTGCGCTCGTCGCCGCTGCGGTCTGTCAATTCGGCCCGTTTGCGGGCGCGGCCAATTGCGCAGGCGTTCCGTAGCGCGGTCGGTTAATGCACGACTTGTCTCTCGCCGACTGGCTCACCTGCATCGATGTCAACCTGACGGGCGCCTTTCTCTGCCTGAAACATCAGGTTTGGGCGATGCTCGACCGGGGCGGCGGCTCGATCCTGGTCGTCGGATCGACAACGTTCGTGAAGGGCTACCCGCATGCCAGCGAATATGCTGCATCCAAGGCCGGTCTGCTCGGGCTGATCCGGTGCAGCGCGTATGAATATGCTCCGGCCAACATCCGCATCACGGGATCCTGCCTAGTGTGTCGACACGCCGACGATGTGCGGCGCGACCGACAACGCGCCAGGTCTTGGCGACATGGTGATCGGACAGCAGATGATGAAACGATTCGGGTAGCCCGAGCGGCGGCCCTCCCGAGGACACTCGCGGATCTGGTGCGTCAGTTCGCCGCTTCGATCAGGCCCGCATCAGGTCGGCGGCGGTCGCTTCAGAGGCCGGACGGAAGAGAACGAGATCGCAGGACAGATCATAGCATGCGATAGCGCTTCAATGTATTACGATGGCTGGTTGCTGCGATGACGCGCAAGACTAAACGGACCGCCCAGAAAGGCCGCAAAGCCACTTTGCGTTACTGCGACATAATCCGCGAGCGCCTGCTCTTCGAGGGTGAGATTGGGAGCCTCGGAGAGAGCGCCCGCCACGATCTCGTCTAATACGGTGCGGGCGGCCGCCTTGACCTGATCGTCTGGCATGCTTTCAAACCAATAGCTGGCCGACGGCTCGACGATGGCTGGCGCGCTTCCAAAACCAGCGGGCGCAAGCGCGGGATGCGCCCAGAGGCCCTTGATGCGTGCTACCGCGTCCGAAATATTTTTAGGCAGGCCGCCTGACTTGGCGAGACGATCATGCTCGACCCTCGCCGCAAACAAGGTCGCGATCATATCGCGAGGCTCGGGACGCTGGATGAGATCCGCAAAGATATGCATCTCGTTTCGGATGGCATCGTCCATCGGCTGCGCAAGCCCCTGCTCCACGCACTCCACGATCGCAAAGGGCGCAGGATAATGCCCACCGGGGCGCTGACGGGCATCCGCACGTCGCGCAGCGACCTGATCCAGCAGCATATCGCTGTCGATCGGCTGCCAGTTGGCCCTGTCCCAGGGCTGACGATCGTCTGGTGCGGCCAGGATCCAACGCTCCGCTGCATCGACCTCCTCGCCTGCCGCCACCAGCTCATCCACTAGGCCGCTTTCGAGCGCGGCACGACCGCTCAGCCGCTCGCCATCAAGAAGAACAGGCCACGCCGCGGGCAGGCCGATGATCCGCGGAAGCCTTTGCGTGCCACCCCCGCCCGGCAGGAGCCCCACCAGCGACTCCGGTAGGCCGAGCGCCGCGCGCGGACTGTCGACGAGTACCCGATAATGCGCGCCAAGCGCCAGTTCGCATCCGGCACCAAGCGCCAGTCCGGCGATCGCCACCGCGACAGGTTTGCCACTTGTCTCGAGCGTTCGAATGGCCAGGCTGAGCGGGAAGAAATGATCGAATGCGATTTTGTGACGCTCGGCTTCGGACTCGGCCATGATCATGTCATAGGCCTGGCCCAGTTCGCCGAGGTCGGCGCCGGCGCAAAACGCGTTGGTTTTGCCCGATCGTATCACGACACCGCGGACATCAGCGTCATTCAGCCAGAGCGCGAAGCGCTCCAGTTCGTGGATTGCGCTGTTGGAGAAGACGTTCATCGACCGATCGGGCATGTCAAAGACAAGATGGATGATCGCATCACGCCCATCCTCAATCCGGAATTGCTCGAGGCGTGGGCGGCTCTCTCGACTCATGAAACGGCTCCCTGGGTTGGCCGGCAGCGGCCGGGCCTAAAATGGCGCTATGGACGGCCCGGCCTAGAAGCCGACCCGGTCGGCACCTTTCAAAGAAAGGATGGCGCGCGCTTCGTCAGCTGTCGCGATCTCGAGGCCGAGTCCTTCCAGGATCTGGCGCACGCGTACGACCTGTTCAGCATTGGCCTTGGCGAGCACACCTTTGTCGAGCCAGAGGCTGTCCTCGAGGCCGACGCGCACATGCCCACCCATCGACGCTGCCATGGCGGCGACCTTCATCTGGCTTCGTCCGGCGGCCAGTACGGACCATTTATAGTTGTCGCCGAACAATCTGTCGGCGGTCCGCTTCATATGCATGACCTCGTCCGGGTGTGCGCCGATCCCGCCCAGCAGGCCAAAGCAGGTCTGGATGAAGAGCGGTGCCTTCACCAGGCCCTCGCTCCAGAAATAGTGAAGATTATGAAGATGGGCCGTGTCGTAGCATTCGAATTCGTAGCGCGTATCAGTTCCGTTGAGGGTCTCGAGCGCGAAGCGGATATCCTTGAAACTGTTGCGGAAGACGAGATCGTCGCTTCCTCCGAGCATTTGGGGCTCCCAGGCATGCTGGAACTCCGAATATCGCTTGAGCATGGGAAATAGACCGAAGTTCATCGAACCCATGTTCAGGCTTGCGACCTCCGGCTTCCAGACCGCGGCCGGGCGGACCCGCTCCTCGACCGGCATGTAAGGCGAACCGCCCGTCGTCAGGTTGACGACCACGTTCGACGCTTGCTTGATGACCTTGAGGAACGGCTCGAACGCTTCCGGGCTCTGGTCGGGCCGTCCGTCCTGCGGGTTGCGGGCGTGCAGATGAACGATCGCGGCGCCAGCTTCGGCCGCGCCCAGCGCCGATTCCGCAATCTCTGCCGCGGTAACGGGCAGATGGGGTGACATGGACGGCGTATGGATCGATCCCGTGATCGCACAACTGATGATGACCTTCGACATGCTCTCTCCCCTGTTTTGCTAAAGGCGCTGGCGATAGCCGTCCCACGCGGACGACAGGGCCTCACGATGTTCGGGCGCGGCAATCGCGATCAGGGCGGCGGCGCGGTCCTGATAGGTCAGCTCGCGCAGATCGGCCGATCCATGTTCGGTGACGATGAGATCGACGTCCATGCGACTGAGCGACACGGGTCCTGCGCCTTCGCCGGGCGGCACGATGCGACTGACGCGCCCGCGCGCGGCGTCGGAGGGCAGCGCGACGATCCGCAGCCCGTCTGCCAGGCGCGCACCACGCGCGAAATCGGACGCGCCGCCCGGGCCCGACATGAACCCCCTGGGCGTAAGCTCGGCATAGACCTGACCGAAAAGATCGACCTCGATCGCCGAGTTGATGGTCACCAGCTTCCGATATGATCCAAGCGCGCGCGGGTCGTGAGACACGGTCACCGGCTGGAAGTTGAAGACCGGATTCGAGAGCTCGCTGTAGAGCCGTTCGCTGCCGATCGCGACACCGACCGTCGCGCTCGCGCCGGGCGCCATCGCGCCGGCCGCGATGAGGTCGAGAATCGGATCACCGACCAGGCCCGAGTGAAGCCGCAGATTGCGGTGGTTCACGAGTGTACGCAACACGGCACCCGGAATCTTGCCAAGGCCCGTCTGAAGGGTCGCGCCATCGGGGATGTAGGCCGCAACATGACGGCCGATGGCCGATGACACCGCATCGTGCGGATCATCGGCACTCTTGAGCAACGGCTGCTCGCTCGACGTCCAGGCGGTGATCTCGGAAAAGGGGATACCGCGATGCCCGGGCGTTGCCGGCATCAGCGGGTTGATATGGGCGATCCGCACAGGGATGTCCCGCCAGAGATCGGCGATGAAATCGACCTGCGTGCCAAAACTGCAATAACCGTCCTGATCGGGCGGCGACACCATGAACAAGGCAGCTGCCGGTCGCCGCGCGCGGAGCAGGGACAGGATATCGCTGTAGCAAAGCGGCAGGAAGTCGACGGCAGCACGGGACGCGCGCAATTCCGGCGTCATGAAGAAGGTCAGCATCCGCGATGCGGCATTGGGGAGCCAGGTCCGGTGATTGAGCCCGGCTACGAAGATGCCGCTGAACGTCATCGCGCCCAAAGCCTCGCCAGCCTGCTCAATGCTATCGGCGAGCACCGCCGATTCCGCCGAGCAGCCCGAGACGAGCGTCATTCCGCCTGGCGGCAATATCGCCGCCAGGCTGGTGACATCGAATTCGACGGGGGCCATCGAGGCTTGTCCGTTACTTCAAATATTTGTGGAAATCGGGTTTGCGCTTTTCGGAGAAGGCGCGAACACCCTCTTTCGATTCCTCGGTGTCGTAGAACAGCTTCACGGCATTGAGCGACAACATGCTGATGCCGCGGATATTGTCGCTGTCGGCGTTGAACGAACGCTTGGCGAGCGCCAGCGCGGTTGGCGACCGCTCACCGAGCGTCTCGGTCCACTTGTTCACCGCCTCGTCAAGCTCCGCGGCAGGGACGACCTTGTTAACGAGCCCCATCTCGAAGGCCTGCTGCGCGGTATATTGCTCGTTGAGGAACCAGATCTCTCTCGCGCGCTTGTCGCCAACATGGCGTGCCAGCATCGCCGTGCCCCAGCCAGCATCGACCGAGCCGACCTTCGGGCCGACCTGGCCGAACTTGGCGGTATCGGCGGCGATCGTGAGATCGCACAGCGTGGCGAAGACATTGCCGCCACCGATGGCGAAGCCGTTGACGCGCGCGATCACAGGTTTGGGAATATCCCGGATGACCGACTGGAATTCGTCGATTGGAAGACCCACAATCCCGCGACCATCATATTGCCCTTCATGCGCGCTCTGGTCTCCCCCTGTGCAGAAGGCCTTGTCGCCGGCGCCGGTCAGTACGACCGAGGAGACGCCCTTGTCGTCCGCCGCCAGCTTGAACGCCGCAATCAGCTCCTCGATCGTCTGGGCACGGAACGCGTTGTAGAGCTTGGGGCGATTGATAATCACCCAGGCCGCGCGGCCACGGATCTCATAAAGAATGTCTTCAAAATGTGTTTCAGCCATGGGTCAGACTCCTGATTTTCTTGTTGCGGTAAATTGCGTTCGAGCGCGCGACAGGCTCGCCATCGACGCGCAGCAGCGCCTCGGTGAAGACGAGAGTCCGTGTCTCCTTGACGAGGCTGACCTCCGCCTCGACCCAGCTCCCGACCGGAACCGGAGCGAGGAAGTCGAGCGAGATGGTGATTGTCGGCCGCGGAACCTCGGCGGTATCGAGGTCGAGCACAAGGGCGGCGATCTGCACATCGGCGAACAGCGCGATCGCCCCGCCATGGCAGGCATTGGCGGGGTTGCGATGCACATCCGTCACCAGGAACTTCAGACGCCCCCGGCTACGGTCGGCATAGACCGTGCCAAGGATTGTGCTGAACCCCTCGCCTAGATGGATGGGCTCGAACCCCTCGAGGCCGTCGCCATCCACGACGGCTAGATCATGTTCATGCCACCGGAGACCGAAATGGTCTGACCGGTGATGAAGGCGCCATCGTCCGATGCGAGCATCGCGACGATACCAGCATAATCCTCGGGCTCGCCCATGCGCTTCAGGGGGATGCCCCGGACCATCGCGTCCTTCCACTTCACCGCCTGCTCGCCCTCGCCAAGGACAGCCGCCATCATTGGCGTATTGGTCGGGCCAGGACAGACGCAGTTGAGCAGCACATTCTTGCGGGCGAGCTCGCGTGCCACCGATTTGGTAAATGAGATGAGCCCGCCCTTGCACGCGGAATAGACCGCTTCGTCGCTCGTCCCGACACGCGCAGCATCGGACGCGATGTTGATGATCCGTCCGCCGCCGCGCTCCGCCATCAGACGGGCGACGACATGATGGGTGTTGAGCGGACCGTGCAGGTTGATACGGATGATCTTTTCCCACAGCGGCCGTTCGGTCTTGAGGAAGGGCATCGGCTGATCCCAGCCGGCATTGTTCACCAGAATGGCGATTTGGCCGAGGTCCGCTTCGACCTGCGCCACGGCGGCGGCGACAGCATCATAGTCGCCGACATCGACAGCATAGGTCTTGACGACGGCGTCGCCGGCCAGGCCGGCCGTCTCTTCGCCCGCTTCCGGTTTCAGGTCGAAGATCGCGACCTTGCAGCCTTCCTCGGCAAGGCGAAGCGACAATGCCCTGCCAATGCCTTGGCCACCGCCTGTCACGACCGCAACCTTGTCCTTCAATCCGCGCACATCGGTCCTCCTGCTGTTCATTGGGATGGGGGGTCCACCCAAGTCCTGTCCGTCTCGCCGCCGACCATCGCGAGGAGGGTCGACTTCAGTTTCCGCATCGTCTCGGCAGCCCGGAGCAGTTCCTCGTCCGTCACAGCGGTCATGATCTCACTTTCGAGACACTCGATATTCTTCCTGATCGTGCCGACCATCTTCATGCCCGGTCGCGTCAGAAACACCCGCCGCGCCCGGGCATCAGCCTTATCGTTGCGGCGCTCGACAAACCCACCTGCTTCCAGCCGGTCGACCAGCTTGCCGATCGCAACCCGGGTCAGGTCGAGGTCGGCGGCCAGCGCGGTCTGCGTCATGCCGTCGCGCCGTGACAAGAACGCCAGCATCCACCATTGCGAGCGCGTGATCCCGATCGGCTTCAACGCCCGGTCGACAACGGTCCTGCGCAAGCGCGAGACGTCATGGACGAGGAAACCGAAGCGCAGATTGCTGTCGAGATCCTTGGGCACGGTCCGGCTCGTTTCCTATAAGTTTGATCAAAGCAGGATCGGAATTGATGCGTGCCAAGAGGAGACCCAACCCTTCCGTCACTCCTTCGAACGGGCAGCCAGCCTCCCCTTGAAAAGATCACGTGCGATGATCGTCTTCATGATCTCGATCGAGCCGCCGGCGATCTTGACAATTCTTGCATCAGCAAAGGCGCGGCAGATCGGATATTCCCACATATAGCCCCAGCCGCCGAACAGCTGCAGGCATTTGTCGGCGGTTTCACAATGGAGCTCGGAGGTAACCATCTTCGCCATCGCGGCGTCCACCGGATCGAGCTTGCCATCGATGAACAGCTGGGTGCAGCGATCGGTGAAGACCCGCGCCATGACCGACCTCGCTTTCAAATCGGCGAGGACGAACTGCGTATTCTGAAAGTGCGCGATCGTCGTGCCGAAGGCCTTGCGATCGGATGTATATTCGACGGTCCATTCGATCATCGTTTCGATCACGGTCGCCGAGCGGATCGCTTGGGCGAGCCGCTCCTGTGACAGTTTGGTCATCATCTGGGGGAAGCCCTGCCCCTCCTCGCCCAGAATATTCGTAGCCGGCACGCGCACGTTGTCGAAGAAAAGTTCGGAGGTATCCTGTGCTTTCATCCCGAGCTTCTCGAGATTACGTCCCCGCTTGAACCCTTCGCGGTCGCCCTCCACCAGGAACAAGGTGACGCCCTTCGCGCCGGCCGCGCTGTCGGTCTTGGTGGCCAGAACGACCAGGTCGCAAAGCTGGCCGTTGGAGATGAAAACCTTCTGCCCGTTGATGACGAACTCGTCGCCCTCGCGGACCGCGCGCGTCCTGACTGCCTTCAGATCGCTGCCGGCATGCGGCTCGGTCATACCAAGCGCGCCGATCGCCTCGCCTTTGACCATTTTCGGCAGCCATTCGCGCTTCTGCGCTTCGGTCCCGAACGACATGATATAGGTCGCGACAAGGTCGGTATGGATCAGAAACCCAGGACCGCTTGCTCCTGCCCGCCACAATTCCTCAAAGACGACAACATCAAACAGGTAGTCGGCGCCGAGGCCACCATATTCTTCAGGCACCGTGCAGCACAGCAAGCCCTCGGCGCCGGCCTTCAACCAGAGTTCGCGGGGCACCATGCCGTCATGTTCCCATTGAGCATGATAGGGAACGATCTCACGCTCGACGAACTTGCGAACGGTCTCGCGGAACATCTCATGCTCTTCGGAAAACAACGAGCGCTCAATCACGATACCACTCCAGTTGATTTGCAGAGCCTCCCGATTGCCTGAGAGACATCGGAAAAAACGGGTTCGCTTTGGTTGCACCAGATTACCAAATCCCAACCACGGTCAAGGCGAAAAGCTGTCCAGCCTCGACCTCCCGTAGGCTGTTTTCAGTGCGTGCTCACGTGCGAGATCGGGTCTATAAGAACTCTAAATCAATATGTTACGGCATTTTTCCATGGGAAAATGCTGGCAAGGATTGGACTGTCGCGCGCAAGCATTCCTCACATCTGTGGAATCCAAATCGCGACGATGATGAACCGATTTACAATCAGCTTGGCGCGCCCTTAGGCACAGGGATGAACAATGCCGCGATGAAGCGCGAGCAAGAGGATATCGGTCAAAGCGATGACAGCGGACAGGTTCATACATTCCATCGGTGGCTATCTTCCGTCCTTACGACTGGCGCGCAAAAGCGCGGTCTCGGCCTTGAAATGGTCAGGACTGGGCGGCGTGCGCGAGGGATATCGCGCGGTCGCGGGCTGGGACGAGGACCCCATGACCATGGCGGTCGAGGCTGCCCGTACGATGACACGCGAACTGGAGGCAGAAAGCCTGATCTTTGCGTCCACATCGGCCTATTTTACCGAGCGCGCGCAGTCGGGACTGATGGTGGATGCGCTCGGACTGAAGCGCGACACGCGCTCGCTCGACGTCGCGGGCTCACGCCGTTGCGCGACCACGGCTCTCCTTCAGGCACTGGACGGGACCAAACCCGCGATCGTCGCCGCTGCCGATGCCCGGGCAACTAAGCCCGGCAGTGCCCATCAACTTCTGTTCGGCGATGGCGCTGCCGCGATCGGTGTCGGTGACAATGGCGGCGCCCGGTATCTCGGCAGCCACTCGACGACGCATGATTTCATCGACTTCTATGCCACGCGCGACCATCCGACGCCTTATGGCTATGAGGAGCGTTTCATCCGCGAGACCGCGGTCGATGCGATCCTGTTGCCGACGATACAGGCCGCCTGTGAGGCTGCCGGTGTCGCGGCCGCCGAGATCGCATATGCCGCCGTCGCAGAGCCGCTAACCGGCATCTATCCGGCGCTTGCACGCAAGCTCGGGCTGAAAGCCTCCAATCTCGCTTCCGATCTGTTTGCCCAGGCTGGTGACCTCGGGGCTGCCCACGCAAGCTTCGCGCTAGGGCTCGCGTTCGCAAAGGCAGCGCCTGGCGATATCGTCCTGCTCGCTGGCTTTGGGAGCGGATGCGATGCGCTGCTGTTCGAGGTGACCGGGACCGTTCTGGGCGCGGCTCAGATGGCTGTGGCGTTGGCGCAGGGCAGCGCGCTCACCGACTATGTCCGCTTCCTCAACCTTTCGGGCGGGCTCGACCTTGCCTGGGGCATGCGCGCGGAGTTCGAGCAGAAAGCGCAGGCGACCGTGATCGAGCGGCATGGTCGCGATATCATCGGCTTTGTCGGTGGCCGCGACAGCACCGGCAACGTGCAATTTCCCAAGAGCAGAATTCCGGTCAATCCGGCGCTCAGCGTTCCGGAAACGCTCGAGGATGTCCGGCTGGCAGAAGAGATCGGCCAGGTCGTGTCGGTCACCGCCGACAGGCTGAACTATACGCCGGATCCGCCATTCTATTTCGGCCTCGTCCAGTTCGACAATGGCGCTCGCGTAATGGTCGAATTCACCGACTGTCCGGCAAGCGGGCTGGCGGTCGGCGACCGCGTCCGGATGCGACTACGGATCAAGTCGCTCGACCGGCGGCGCGGGTTCAGGACCTATTTCTGGAAAGCTGCGCCGTTCGAGCGGCCGACGCTGGAGAAGCAATGATGGCGACGGGAATTCGCGACCGAGTGGCGATCATCGGGATGGGCTGCACACCCTTTGGCGAGCATTGGAACAAGGGGCCCGAGGACCTAATGGTCGAGGCCTTCGAGGAGGCGGTGGCCGATGCCGGCATCGAACGGCTGGCGATCGACGCGGCCTGGGTGGGTAACGCGCTCGATGACATCAATGTCGGAAATAGCGCATTGCCGCTTGCGCACGCGCTTCGGCTCCGATGTATCCCTGTCACCCGGGTTGAAAATATGTGCGCGACGGGAACGGAAGCATTGCGTGCGGCGACCTATGCGGTCGCGGCCGGTGCGGTCGATATCGCGCTCGCGCTCGGTGTCGAGAAGCTCAAGGACACCGGCTACGGGGGACTGCCGCTCAAGACGAAGGGTCTCACCAACGATCTCTGGATGCCTTACGGATCGGCACCGGGCACGTTCGCCCAGCTTGCAGGCGCCTATAGCGCCCGCCATGCCCTCAAGGCCGAAGACCTGAAGCGGGCGATGGCCCATGTGTCTTGGAAGAGCCACCAGAATGGAGCGCTCAACCCGAAAGCGCATCTGCGCAAGCCCATTGCCATGGACGCGATCCTCAATGCCCCGCTGATCGCGGATCCGCTCGGACTGTTCGACTGTTGCGGCGTGTCCGACGGGGCTGCCTGTGCGATCGTGACCACGCCCGACATCGCACGTGGGCTCGGTAAGAGCGACATTGTCACCGTCAAGGCGATACAGCTGTCCGCAAGCAATGGCTGGGAGACGCAATTTTCCGCCTGGGACGGATCCTATGTCCGCAACACCCGCGAGGCCGCTCGACGCGCTTATGACGAGGCCGGCATCAGCGATCCCCGCGCCGAGCTTAGCCTGACCGAGGTCCATGACTGTTTCTCGATCACTGAACTGGTGACGATGGAGGATCTCGGCCTGGCGGCAGATGGCCGCGCACCATTCGACATTCTTGATGGCGCCTTTGATCGTGACGGGACACTCCCCTGCCAGATCGACGGTGGCCTCAAATGCTTTGGCCATCCGGTCGGCGCGTCGGGCTTGCGAATGGCCTACGAAATCTACTCGCAGCTTCTCGATCGGGGTGGCGAGCGACAGCGGCAGGATGTCCGTCTCGGGCTCACGCATAATCTGGGTGGAGCGCCGTTCAACAGCGTTGCCGCCGTCTCCATCCTTGGCCGCCTCAACTAGGACGTCTTCAATGGCAGGTCTGTATTTCGACCAGTTCACGCTGGGCCAGGTGTTCGCCCACGAGATCCGGCGCACCGTGACCGACATGGACAATATGCTCTTCTCCTCGCTGACTTATAATCCGGCGGCGATCCATATCGATCATGCCTATGCCGAGACCACGGAGTTCGGCAGGCCGCTGATGAATTCCATCTTCACTTTGGGCCTGGTGATGGGCGTGTCCATCCAGGACACCACGCTTGGCACGACCGTCGGCAATCTCGGGATGGAGGAAACTGTGTTTCCCAAGCCCGTCTTTGCCGGAGACACTATTCGCGCGGAGACCGAGGTTGTCGCGCTTCGGGAGAGCAAGTCCCGCCCGACACAGGGACTCGTGACCTTCGAGCATCGTGGCTATAATCAGCGCGACGAGTTGATCTGCCGCTGCAGGCGTGTGGCGCTCATGCTGAAGCAGCGCGCATGAGGCTGCGTTCGCTGCTATTCGTGCCGGGTGACAGCGAGCGCAAGTTTGCGAAGGCGCAGACATCGGGCGCCGACGTTTTGATCCTCGATCTTGAGGATTCGGTCGCCCCGTCAAAGAAGGTCGAGGCGCGGGCGATGGTCGAGACCCTTCTCAACAGTCGCGAAGCGCGACCATGGTCTTTCTTCGTGCGGGTCAATCCGTTCGACACAGGTCTCACGCTCGACGATCTCGCGGCGGTCGTGAAGCCCGGTCTGGACGGACTTCTCATCCCGAAGATCAACGGAGCGCATGACCTCGACCGCATCGGTCATTATTGCGACGCCTTCGAGACTCGCGCTGGAATAGCCGTGGGCTCGGTCAGGCTCGCTGCAGTCGCGACCGAGACCCCGGCCGCGATGTTCAGTCTGGGAAGCTATGCACCAGCGCACCCCCGGCTTACCGGCTTGACCTGGGGTGCGGAAGACCTCGCCGCCGCGATCGGCGCGACGAGCAACAAGGACGCTGGGGGGAGTTGGACCCAGCCCTATGTCCAGGCCCGATCGATGTGCCTCTACGCTGCGGCCAATGCCGGCGTCGCGCCGGTCGACACCCTCTACGCCGACTTCCGCGATCTGGATGGACTGGAGCGCGATTGCCGCCGCGCGCGCCGCGACGGTTTCACCGGCCGTATCGCGATCCATCCTGACCAGGTCGAGACGATCAATCGCTGCTTCAGCCCTTCTGATGAAGAGATCGTCGAGGCTCGCAAGATCGTATCCGCATTCGCAGCCCAGCCCGATGCAGGAACGCTCGGCATCGACGGCAAGATGGTCGACATCCCCCACCTCAAGGCCGCGCGGCGGACGCTGGCGGCGATCGGAGACACACAATGAGCGAGGCACGACCGCTGCCGACCGAAGAGGATCTTCTGGCCATCCGCGAAGGTGTGCGCGCGGTCTGCGCGCCGTTCGATGCCGATTATTGGCTCGACCGTGACAATAGCGGCGAATTTCCGCGCGATTTCCACCGGGCGATGGCCGCTGGCGGCTGGCTCGGTATCACCATGCCTGAGGAATTTGGGGGCTCCGGTCTCGGTGTAACCGAGGCGATGACGATGATCAACGAGGTGGCAGCCTGCGGTGGTGGGTTCGCCGCATCCTCGACGATCCACATCAACCTGTTCGGACCGCATCCGATTGTAGTGAAAGGCGCGCCCGAGCAGAAAGCCCGCTGGGTGCCGCGTCTCGTTTCCGGTGAGGACCAATGCTGCTTCGGCTTCACCGAGCCGGACGCAGGCCTCAACACGACCCGGATCAAGACCTTCGCCGAGAAGGTGCCGGGCGGCTACGTCGTTCATGGTCAGAAAGTCTGGACCTCGACCGCGCAGGTCGCCAACAAGATCATGCTGCTGACCCGCACGACGAAGTTCGAAGACGTCTCCAAGCCGACCGACGGGATCACCATTTTTTACACAGACCTCGATCGCACGAAAATCGACGTACACCTCATCCCGAAGATGGGCCGCAAGGCGGTCGACTCGAACGCTATCTTCATCGATGGCCTGTTCATCCCGGAGGAGGACCGGATCGGCGAAGAGGGCAAGGGCTTCGGTTATATCCTCCACAGCCTCAATCCGGAGCGCGTGCTGATCGGCTCGGCCGCGATCGGCATCGGCCGCGATGCGCTGCAGCGTGCCACCCATTATGCCCGCGAGCGTGTCGTCTTCGACCGCCCGATCGGGATGAACCAGGGCATCCAGCATCCGCTGGCCGAGAAATGGATGTATCTCGAAAGCGCCTGGCTGATGGTCGAGAAGGCCGCACGCCTGTACGACAGCGGTCTACCCTGTGGGGCGGAGGCAAACGCCGCCAAGTTCCTCGCGGCGCGCGCATGCCACGACGCCGCGTGGCAGGCGGTCGCGACCCATGGCGGCATGGGATATGCCAAGGAATATCATGTCGAACGGCTGTATCGGGAAAGCGCACTGACGCGTCTCGCGCCCATCACAGAACAGCTCATCATGAGCTTCATCGCCGAGAAGGTGCTCGACCTTCCCAAGAGTTATTGAGGATCGCAGTCATGGCCATGTTGAAGGATAAAGTCGCGCTGGTGACAGGCGGTGGTCGCGGCGTCGGCCGTGGTATCGCACTTGAGCTGGCGCGCGCCGGTGCCAGCGTCATGGTCAATGATCTTGGCGTTTCGCTCGCGGGTGATGGACGCGACGTGTCGCCCGCACAGACTGTTGTCGACGAGATACTCGCCATGGGCGGACAAGCGATCGCCAATGGCGACTCGGTCGCGCAATGGGATGGTGGGCAGGCCATGGTTCAGGCCGCGGTCGATAGCTTCGGGCGCATTGATATCGTCGTGAACAACGCCGGCAATCTGCGCGATGTGCTGTTCCACCGGATGAGCGAGGACGAATTCGATGCGGTTATCGCTGTCCATCTCAAGGGTACGTTCAATGTCAGCCGCGCGGCCGCGCCTTTCTTCAAGGACCAGCAATCGGGCGTCTATGTCCACATGTCCTCGACATCCGGCCTGATCGGCAATTTCGGACAGGCCAATTATGCCGCGGCAAAGCTCGGCATCGCCGCCTTGTCCAAATCCATCGCGCTCGACATGCAGCGATTCAACGTACGGTCGAACGCGGTAGCGCCCTTCGCCTGGACCCGCATGGTCAGTTCGATCCCGACGGACACGCCCGAGCAGCAAAAGCGAGTCGAGGGGTTGAAGAAGCTCGTACCCGAAAAGATCGCGCCGTTCGTCGTGGCGCTGACCAGCGACGCCGGAGCATCCGTGACAGGCCAGATCTTTGGTGTGCGCAACAATGAGATCTATCTGTTCTCCCAGCCCCGCCCGATCCGCACCGCGCATACTGCCGCTGGCTGGACCCCCGAAGCGATCGCGGAGCGCGTCTTCCCGCAATTCGCCAACGATTTCTATCCGCTTCACCGTTCCGGCGACATCTTCACCTGGGACCCGGTCTGACATGGGCTTCAATCCGCAGGCGTTGCTCGATCATAGATTCGAGGCGATCCGCGCCAGTTACACGGCTCGTGATGCGATCCTCTATGCATTGGGGGTCGGGCTCGGCGCGGACCCGCTCGACCCGTTCGACCTCGACTTCCTGCTTGAAGAGCGTGGCAAGGTGCTACCGAGCTTCGCCGTGACGCTGGCGAGCCCCGGAATGTGGATCCGGGATCCCATTTTCGGCGTCACGTTCTCCCGCCTCGTTCACAGTGAGCAGGACGCGATCTTTCATGCTCCCTTGCCAGCAGCGGCTTCCATCGAAAGCGTGGCAAGGATCGCAAGCCTGACCGATCGCGGCCAGGATCGCGGTGCCTTGCTGGTAATCGAGCGCGAGATCCGCGATAGCGCGACGGGCGAGCCTTATTGTTCGATCCGACAGACGTTGCTCCTGCGTGGCGATGGCGGCTTTGGCGGTAAGCCAGCTGTGCGCGCGCCGACCGCGCCCATTCCGGACCGGGCGCCAGATTGGCAGCTGCCCTGCCCGACCTCGCGGCGCGCGGCGCTGATCTACCGGCTGTCCGGTGACTGGAACCCGCTTCATGCCGATCCCCAGGCCGCCCGGATCGCCGGATTCGACCGACCAATCCTGCACGGGCTGGCAAGCTACGGCATTGCCGGCGTAATCCTGATGCGCGCCACAGGCCGGCCGCTGGCCAGGCTTTCATGCCGGTTCGCCGGCGTCGTGATGCCGGGCGACGCGCTCGACTTCGCGATCTGGAAAACGGATGCGACCGTGCAGTTCGAGGCGTCAGTGGGCGGCCGGCGCGTGCTGGATCAAGGCTTTGCCGAGCTCAGGGACGCTTGAGCCCGCCCGCATCGACCATGCCGAATGTGCCAAGCAGGCGAACGGACGCAAAAAGATTAGGTCTCAGCCTTTCGCGTGGGACCGTCGGTGCTCGGCACCGTGCGGATAGGAGGAGGTTTGTAATGGGACGCTTACTGCCTGCTGCTTTCGTAAACACTCGTCATGCGGTGAAGTCATGAAGGCCCGTAGCGGCGATCCTAAACGGGCTCGATCATGACGTCGGCACGAACCCATGTGTCGGTCGCCATCGTCACCGGCGCCGGTTCGGGTGTCGGCGAAGCGCCCGCGCGCCGACTGGCCGCCGATGGCGTCGCGGTCGCCTGTTTCGATCTGCAATCGTCGGCTATAGATGTCGCGGCATCGATCGGCACAACTGCCATGCGGCGATGGGGCTCGAAGGAGACGTCAGCCGGAAGGAAGACTGGACCAGGGTCGTCCGGGAGGCGACGGAACGTTTCGGAGGAGCGCCTGCCATCCTGGCCAACATCGCAGGGCTGAGCGTCGTCGACGATACGCTCGATCCGCTCGACGAAGGTCAGGCGCGACGCATGGTGGAGGTCAATCAGATGGGGCCGGCACTTGGCATGGCGGCCGTCCTTCCAGTCATGATCGCGGCCGGTCGGGCCAAGGTCGTGAACATCTCGTCTGGCCGCCGTCTCATACCAAGGCTCAGAGATCGTGACTCGCGTGGGCTTGCCAGCTGGGTTGCGTCCTGATTCAACGTGGCAAACGGATTGGAGTTTGCCATGCCGATCGCACTTCGCACCGATTTTGATGCGGCCTCTGTGAGGAAGGCGGCCCGCCACTCGAAGGATGGCGCGCAAACCCGGCGCCTGCTCGCGCTGGCGGCGATCTACGATGGGGCGAGCCGGACGGAGGCGGCGCGGATCGGGGGCGTCACGTTGCAGATCGTCCGAGACTGGGTGGTGAAGTTCAACGCGGCCGGTCCTGACGGGCTGATCGACCGGAAGGCGCCAGGGCAGCCGTCGATCCTCAATGCGACCCACCGCGCGGCGCTGGTCGAGGCGATTGAGCGCGGTCCGATACCAGCCGTTCATGGTGTCGTGCGCTGGCGGATCGTCGATCTGGCGCAGATGTTGTGGGACGATTTTTCGCTGTCGGTGTCGCGGCCCACCTTGAGCCGCGAGCTGCGTGCGCTCGGCTACCGCAAGCTCTCGGCGCGGCCCAGGCACCACGCCCAGGATCCAGACGCGATCGAAGCCTTTAAAAAAGGGGCTTCGCCGCCGAGCTGGACAAGGTCAAAGCGTCCCTCCCACGCGGCACACCGATAGAGATCTGGTTCCAAGATGAGGCCCGGATCGGGCAGAAGAACAAGATCACAAGGCGATGGGCGAAGCGGGGAAGCCGCCCCTCGGCCCCGCACGACCAGCGCACCAGGTCAGCCTATATCTTCGGCGCGATCTGTCCCCAGGATGGCAAGGCGGCGGGCCTTGTCCTGCCGTTCTGCAATACCAACACCATGAACCTGCACCTGGCAGAGATCGCGCTCCACGTCGCGCCTGGCGCTCACGCCCTGCTGCTCATGGATCAGGCCGGTTGGCACCTGACGCCGAAGCTCGAGGTGCCCGCCAACATCTCGATCGTCGCGATCCCATCGAAAAGCCCGGAGCTCAATCCGCAGGAGAATGTGTGGCAGTTCATGCGCGACAACTGGCTCTCGAACCGAGTGTTCGCCTCCTATGAAGAGATCGTCGACCATTGCTGTGACGCTTGGAACAAGCTGGTCGCCCAGCCATGGCGGATCATGTCGCTCGGCCTCCGCGCTTGGGCCTGCGAGTTTTGATCACTGAATCTTGGTATCAGCCTATCCGCGCTCGCCTCTTATGGCGCGTCCGAGGGCGGCCTCGATGCGCTCACGCGGCAGGCCGCACTCGACTACGCCGCACAGAGCATCCAGATCAATGCGATCTCGCTGGGCGCGGTGGATACGCCCATGCTGCGCAGCAAGAACAGCGAAACGGCAGCCGATAATCTGCGAAACATGATCCCGGCGGAGCGCATTGGCCAGCCGTCGGATATTGCTGGGGTCATCGCGTTCCTTGTCTCGGCGGATGCCGACTACATTACTGACGTCGTGCTACCCGTCGACGGAGGGCTCGCGATCACGTGACGCGGCGCGCAGCGGCGATGCGGGCTTGGCGCGTTTCGCCATCTGCGCCACCGGTGTCCGGCGCCGTTATCGGGCGCTCACAGATCGCAAGCGCCGATCGCATAGTCCCGGTAGGACGGATCGTCCGGCTTCCGGGCACCGCGAAGCTCGGAATTGGCAATGACGCCTCCTTCGATCAGTCCGCACGGAATGCCTACGGTCGACCAGTCATAGACCAGCCGCCGCGTCTCGACGCGCCACTTGCCGTCGGTTCTCTGAAAGGTCTCGAGATAGCGGATGCCGGTGATAACGTCGTAAGCGCGCTCATAGTCACCGCCGAGTTGCTGAACGGCGAGGTCGCCGACTATGAAGCGGTTGCTGTCCGCATTTGGATGGGTGCGATGGAAGGCGGTGCAATACGTCTCCGTACGCGCGGTGTCGCCATCGACATCGATGAGGATATTGCCAATCTGGTGATGGGTCGATGCCAGCATGCGCCGGATGAGGTCCGCGCGCTGATCGGCGGAGCCCATCAGGTCATCGGGTCCCTGCCTGTCCGCATAAGGCGTGCGACCGCCAAAGGCCCGTTGTTCGGCGGCGGGATCGGCGCGGTCGGTCGCACGTCCCTTATAGTAGATCAGTTGCCGAATTGCTTCGCGATCTTCAAGCAGTTGGAGTCGCGTCTTGATCCCGGCGAGTTCTGCAGCGGTATCGGTCATGTCTCTCTCCTGAGTCTTTCGGACTGGCGCGCAAATGGTCCCATGGCGCCGCGGTAGGTGATCGCGGTCAAGGGCCCGACGACGATCGCTACGACCGCGAGCGAAAGATTGAGGTCGGCCTTGCTTGCAAAAACATGATCGGTGAGCGCGCCCACCAGCAGGGCACCACCGCCTCCACCCATCAGATTGACGAGGAGCACGAACAAGGCGGTCGTCTGACCACGGTATCGGGCAGGTGCGATGAACTGGAGGCCCGCGACGGCACTGGCGCTCGGAAAATTCACGAGGAAGAACAGCCCAGATATGCCGATGAGTGACAGGGCCGTATTGGAGGGAAGTGTCGCCAGCAGGCCGAACGGCGCGAGCCCCAGGGTCGAGATGGATCCGACCCGCATATGGGCATCACTGCGACCCTGCGCGGCCCAGCGATCGCACAGCCAACCGCCGGACAGATAGCCTGCGAGCCCGAAGCTGCCGAGCACCACACCCATGGCAAGGCCTGCTTGCCCGACGGACAGTCCGTGGGTCCTGACCAGCATCGTCGGTATCCAGGACAGGAAGCCGTAGAAGACGACCAAGAGCAGCCCGGTTGCGCCCGTCAACAGCCCAAGTGACGCGCGCGCGCTCCCGAGAAAGCGCGCGAATTCGCCGATACCGGCCGCGTCGACGGCGACGCGGCCGACGCGCGGCTCGTGCACGGTCGGCATGATGAACAGGAGCAGGATGCCTGGAAAGCTTACCAGGAAGAAGGCCATCTGCCAGGGCCTGACCGTGCCGATGAGCCAGAGCTCGGCATTGCCCCGCGCTTCCAGCCACTGGACGACGGCACCGCCACAGGCGAAAGCCACGGCCGAGCCCAGCATGGCTCCCACACCATAGATTGCCAGCGCGCGTGCCAGGCGCTTGCGCGGAAACAGGTCAGCGAGCAGCGAGTAGGCGCACGGATTGAGTCCGGCCTCGCCGATCCCGACACCAACACGAGCCAGAAACAGCATGGTGAAGCCTGACGCCAGGCCCGATGCGCATGTCATCAGACTCCAGAGCGCGAGACAGAAGGCGACGATCAAACGGCGCGAGTGGCGATCAGCCAATCTCCCGATCGGATAGCCGAGCACCCCGTAGAGGATCACGAACGCAAAACCCTGAAGAAGTCCGATCTGGCCGTCGCTCAGATGGAGGTCGGCCTGAATCGGCTGGACCAAAAGCGAGAGGAGAGACCGGTCGAGATACGCGACGAGATAGACCGCGCTCAGGACAGCGAGGGTATACCATGCCTCTACACGTTTCGCCTGCGCACTGCTGATTTCCACGCCCCGGTCGTGCCCGCCCGCCGTCGTCATCAAATCGCGGCCGCCTGCGGTCGAGGCGTCCGACATTCTGTCACAGCCAGAAGGCAAGTCGCATCGAGGACGACCAAGGGATCTGCCGCCAGCGTGGCCAGCCTCCTTCGGCCCTGCGCTGCCGCGTCCTCGCTATCGAACCAGATCTCCTCGACAAGGCTGGCCGGGAAGGTCGTTTCATCCGCAGGCGTCGGAGCATGATGGCTTCCGGCAAAGCTCATCGGGTCGTCGAAGAGGATGTGGTTGCGTCGGTAGTCGATACACCCGTCGAGCAGCCCTGCGATGACCGGCACTTGCTCGGTTTCGTATCGCTCGCGAAACTCCGCCAAAGGCGTTAGGGACGAACGCGTGAGGAACCGGAGGAGCTTCACCCGTTTCGCCTCATTGCGCAGCGCGCGCGCCTCATAGTCCGCCGCATCGGGCGTAAGCCCTCCACGTTCATCGACAACGAACACCCTTTTGCTCTCGCGAATCTCGAAGCGCGCCTCGTCCTCCGCGATCAGCTCACGCGCGGGAGACTGCCGGATCGCATCGAGCACCACAGCGAATCCGGCGCGATCGACATAGCTGTTTTCAGACATGACATCGAAATCGCCCAGCCGGGCCAGAGCTCCTCGATCACTGAGCGGGCTGTCGGGGAGAGGATAGTTGCGCCGGTAGTCCTTGCTCGCAGGCCGGATCCGCGCGTTGTTATGGGTGTGCTTGTCCTCATAATAATGCGCGAAATCCGCGCACGACATGTCGGCACGTCGCCACATGAAATAGATGATCTTGAACATGTCCCGCTCCTTGCTGTCAGGCGGGAAGTGGCTCGCCGACCACTGCTTCCATCGTCCCTGTCGTCGTCCTCAACAGATAGGCGCGGCGATAGACCAGCCATTCCCCGTCAACGCGCCGCCAGATGTCGCGATACTCTCCCATCACATCCCAGACGCCCTCGGAAAGCGCGCCCTTCCCCCTGTGGAAAGCGCGCAGATGGAAATGGCTTTCGACTTCGTCGGCAGAGCGTTCCTTGACCCAGACATTGCCTGCGAGGTGATGGGTCGCGCCGCACGCTTCGCGCACCGACCGCAACTTCCCAATGATGGCGTCCCTGCCAATCAGAAGCGGCACCCCGAGATCGGCTCCGAAATCGACTTCGACATCAGGATGAAAGATCGTCTCGAATTCTGCCCAATCACAATCGTCGCAAGCCTTTGCGTAGCGAACGACCTTGTCCTCGATCGCGCGGTGAAGGATGAGCGCAGCCAATTCGTCAGACATCATCATCTCCGTTGTCGTGTCGTTGCGCCATGTGCCGAGATGGAGATTGTCAGCTCTTTGCGAGCATCACATGCTCGACCGCGAGGATCATCGGCACGGTAGCCGGATCGTCGAAAAGCTTCAGCTCATCGGGACGAATGATCTCAAGATAGGCAGGCTCGGACGTTGCTTTTTTCAGGTCCTCGATGCTGTCGAACCACATCTCCCCGCAGCCATCATAGCCGCCCTCGATTTCAGCGCCCTCGTAGAAAGAGAGATTCTGGATAGTGTGATTCTGCTTGTAGCCGCGAATATATTGCCAAAAGCTCGGGACGCTTTTGACCAATGGCGCGTGCTTGTTTATCCAGTAATCGAGAAACTCTGCACGCGTCAGGCTCGGATGGCGTTTCACCATCGCAATCATCTTGATCATTTTGCTATTCCTTTCAGCGATCAGGCAACGGCGCGACCTGAGGTACCCCAGTAAATGGCCCGCAGGTCTTTCTTTGATATCTTGCCACTGGGCAGAAGTGGCAGGGAGAGCACGAAGTCCACGCTTTTGGGCACCTTGTATGAGGCAAGCCGCTTGCGGCAGTGCTCGACAAGCTCGCCTTCGCTGCACCGCCTGCCTTCACGCAAGACCACGATGGCCTTGACCGCTTCGCCCCAGCGCGCGTCAGGCACGCCGACGACGGCAACCGAAGCAACCGCATCATGCGTCGAGAGCGCATTCTCGATCTCGGCGGAGTAGATATTTTCGCCGCCGCTGACGATCATGTCCTTGAGACGGTCGACGAGATAATAGAATCCCTCCTCGTCGCGGCGCGCAACGTCGCCGCTGCGATACCAGCCATAGACCAGCGCGGCTGCGGTCGCCTCGGGCTGGTGGAAGTAGCCGGCCATGATCGCGGGGCTGCGGATCCAGAGCTCGCCCGGCTGATCATCGAGGATATCATTGCCGTCCTCATCGCGGATGGCGAACTCGATCAAGGGAAGTGGCCGCCCGCAGGATTGCAGCCGCTGCTCGTTGGACAGGTCATGCTCGCTGGGGCGCAGGATCGAAAAAGCTCCACCTGCCTCTGTCGCTCCGTAGAATTGCATGAAGCCACACGGCATGCTCGCCATTGCCCTTGTGATCAGACCAAGGGAGACGGGCGATCCGGCATAAAGGCAGAGCCGCAACGAGCTGAAGTCGGTATCTGTAGCCGCCGGATGGTCGAGCAGCATCTGCAACATGGTTGGCGTGAGCGTGAGCAACGTCGCCCGGGTGCGCTGCAGCGCCGACAGGACATCAGCCGGATCGAACTGGGGCAGGATTGTGACCGACACCCCGCTGTACAGGCATTGCATGGCGATGCCGAGATGGAGCAAGTGAAAATTGGGCAGCGGATTGAGGAAGCTGTCACCCTCTTGCCAGTCGAACGCCGGCTCCAGATGCTCGCTTAAACGCATGCGGTTGAACCCGCCATGCGACATGACAACGCCCTTGGGCTTGCCCGTGGTCCCCGATGTATAGAGTTGGAGGGCCGCGTCCTCCTCGCTCACGACCGGTTCAACAGGGGAAGAGACGCTTCCCGCCTCGATCTCGTCGACGAACAGCAGATCGATCTCAACGCCCGCGGATGCGGCCGCGGCCAGCAGTGGCTGCTCGACGCCGCGATCCACGATCGCGATGCGCAAGGCACTGTCGAGGAGCAACGCCGCCAGTTCGGGGACCGACAGCCGCCAGTTGATCGGCATGAAGCAGGCCCGCGTTCTCGCGGTTCCAAACAGGGCGGCGTAGAAACCCGGACTGTTACGCCCGAAAAATCCCACGCGGTCACCCGGGCCGACGCCCCTACCCAGCAGCATCGCGCAGACGTTGCGCGCGGACGTGTCGAGCGCGGCGTATGTGAACATATGGTTCTCGAAGCGCAGCGCGATGCGCTCAGGATCGCGGCGCGCATAAAAACTGGGAACGTCACCCAGCGTCCGAATTTCGGGATAAGCCCACATGGCCCGGCTGCACCCTCCAGATTACGGGGGGTCTCTAACTGAGCCACGCCCTCATTGCCGGGAAAGACTTAGCGTCTTTCAAGATGGGCGAAAGAGGCATCGAGGGCCCGCCGAGACCTTTCAGGAATGTGAGAAGATCGGTGCATCGGTAGCGATGCGCGGTTGCCTGCGATACCCTTCCAGCGCGATAAGACGATGAGAGGGGACCATGTTCAAGATCATTTTCTTCCTGTGGCGGGCGGACCATCTGACCCCACAAGCGTTCGCGGATTATTATGAGACGATCCATGCGCCCTTGGGGATTGGACTCAGCCCGCCGATGCGCGACTATCGCCGCAATTTTCCGCGCTGGACGGACAGCACGCGGTCCGCTCTTGGCGGATTTGATGTCATGACCGAGATCTGGCACGACCGACGCTCGATCTTCGAGGACCAGCTCAAAATCATGACGACCACGTCGGCACGCGACATCATTGCGGCAGACGAAGAGAAATTCATCGACCGAAGCCGCCAGCTTTTCGTCACCGTCGATGAGCAGCCGATCCTTGATCCGCTCGCCTCGTCTGAAGCCGCGAGGTCGGTGCGCAAATATCTACGGTTCACCCAAAAGCCAGACGGCGTGACGCTCCGCGATTTCCAGGCGCAATGCGAAACCGCGACGCAGAGCGTTCGGGCCGACACCGGGCTGATCGGCTTCCGGCGGAACCATCCGTTGTATCATGATGAGTTCAGCTTTTCCGGCGGCCATCATAATATGACCGCGCCCGAAGAAGGTTCCCGCTTTTTCGATCTCCTCGACGAACTGTGGTTCGACACTCAGGCATGCCTTGAAGGCACTCCTTCCCTATCTTCCACCACACTCCCTGGATCTGAATGCCAGACGATCGAAGTTCTTGAACGACGATCGCCCGGCGGAATCTTGTCTGCGCCAGTCGCATCGTTCCCGATCTGACAGTGTATCGGTGTCAGAAAAAGTTTCGCAGACGAACCGTGACAGCATCAGCGTCTTTGTACTACGCAACCTGTCAAAATAAGGCCGATGATCGGAACAGCCACCAATACAGCTACAAACATCCCTTTTTCCTACCCATTTGATCGAGTGGTCTGGCTCATATATCCGTCGACAATTTGTCGTTTGCGATTTTGCTCGCCATGAAACGCGATGGCCTCATACCAAAACGCCCGGCCGAGCTCGTAATTTCCATCGCGTCTTGGTAGACCGCTATATGCTCTCGTGGACAGATGGATCATGGGGTAGCCGATCCGAGATCTCGTTGATGTCCGTCTTGACCAGGATAGTTCAGATAAGACGCTCGGCGTGGGTCAGCATCATGAACGACTTGGCGGGACGATCCCTCAAACTCGCAAAAGCTTCGGGGGGTCAGCCTTCATCCCTCGCTCAAAGCCCGTCAAAGTCGGCCACGACAATTCGCGCACGCCGACATATTGCTCTGAACCGACGCATCGATGATTGCGGACATGGCGGAAAGCGCCGATGCGATATCCAAGTTCGGTATCGTCCTCGCGAGACCAACTCTCGTCCGTATGGATGGACTGCAGCAGCTTGATCCACGTCCCGCGATGATTGTCCGACCAGTCGGCATCATGGCGATCAGCGCCGGGGGCGAAGCGACTGCCCTGGATGACCTCTTCGTGGGTCAGCAGAATGACGAGATTCTCACTATCGGCGCGGAGACCTTCGTCGTCCCTGCTGTGCTCGACATAATAAGGATAGGAGAAAATCGATTCGACCGTCGAAAAACTGTCTAGCCACGCTTCGGCCGCGCCTTCGAATATGGTGAGGTTTGGCTCGATCAGATCGGACTCGATCCGGTGACCCTGAATATAGCGCCCGATCATGCGAAGATTCATTGCCATCGTGCCATAGGGGTGACGCCAATGGTCATGGAACTGCTGAACCGAGATCGTCGGCAAGGGCGGAATAAGCTCGATCAGCTTGATACCGCGAGCGATGGAACTCACTGTCCGCCCCCGATCTTTTGTTAAGGCAGCGAGCCACAGGCAGCGAGACTATCGACCCCCGGCGGCACGTCCCATCAAAGACGCCCTCGCTTGGTTCAGGCTGCCTCCGAGATCTTCAGTTTGCTGCGCACGGCCGGAATGACCTCCTTGGCGAACAGGCGTATCGATGCGAGCGTCTCCTCGCGCGGCAGACCACCAATGTCAAACATGCAGTTAAGCCGATCAATGCCGTCCACCTGATCGTTCCAGCGAAGGATCTTTTCGACGATCTCATCGGGCGATCCTACGAACGCACCGTCGAGATCTACCATCCTGCGCGACGTGAGGTCGGCGACCAGCTTCTTGATATTGGGGTTCATTTCGTGCCGCGTAAATTCGCGGCGCGACATTTCGGTGTAATTGTCTCCGAACTGTCCCCAATATTCGCGGGCCTGCGCGCCGTCGGGCGCACAATAGACATAAGCGACGGCACCGGTCGACATACCCTCACCCGCATGACCCGCGCCCCGATAGGCAGACCGATAGGCCTTGTTGACCTCGCGGAAACGCTCGATCCCGCCGACCTGGGTCGGCATGATCAGTTGGTGACCCGCGCGACCGATCTCCTCGGCCGTCGAGATCGTTCCCGTGCCACGGCTGATCGGAAGCGCCTTGCCCGAGAAGGTCCGGGGCTGCAGCCCGATATCGTGGATCGGAGACCTGTACTTGCCCTCCCAGTCGAGACGGGTCTGAGTCCACAGAACCTCAAGCAGAGCCAGATTCTCGGCCGACACCTCGTTGCGAAGAGCCGGATCCTGGCCAAACAGCTTGAACACGGATTCGACGATACCGCTGCCGACACCGATCTCTGCGCGGCCATTGCTGATCTGATCGAGCGTCGCCCAGTCCTCGGCAACCCGGACGGGGTCGAGATTAGGGATCAGCGTCACGCCGGTGGTCAGACGGATGTTCTTCGTGAGAACGGCAATCGCCGCCAGAATCACCGCCGGCGACGACAGGATATATTCGGACGTATGATGCTCGCCGAGCGCGATGGCACGGAAACCGAGTTCATCGCCGAGCACACCGATATCGATCCACAGCCTATGACGCTCGGCCTGTGTATCGTCATAGGTGTCCTTGCCTGGCGCCGGATTATGATCTCCGATGACAAGAATATCGAAGTCCATGTGAGTCACCTTTCCGTTAAAAAGCATGATCAAACTCGCGAACGATGCGGCTCCTTTAGAGCTTCACCCTCGATCGAAACCGGGCAAGTACGAAATGCCGGTCCCGACCATCCATCATCAGTGCCCGCTCAGAACTTCGTGCTCAGTGTCACACCATAGGTGCGGGGCGGCGCCGCCTGCTGAATGTCACCGAAGATCGTCTCGTAACGGTCGATATAGTAGAGCGCGTTGGTCGCATTCTTGATCCAGACGTGAATGCCAAGATGCTGGTCATCACGAGTCCAGCCGATCGATCCGTTAAGCAGCGTGTAGCTCGGATATTTCAGGCGGTTGGCGACGTCCTTGTAGGAGCCGTCATTGTAAATGACGGTACCGGTGAACATGAGGCTGGTGCCCGCAAGCGGAACCTTGTAGTTCGCCGTGAAGCTTCCGGTGACAGGCGCCGCCAACGGTGTGTGGTTCCCCCTCGCGTTCGGAATTGTCTCTTGAAGTCCCGGTTGAGCGCCATAAGTCAACGCGTTCGGGAAGTCGCGATATCTGGCGTTCAGCAAACCAAGCCCGCCCGAGAAACTGATGCGATCATTTACGGATACCGTGAGATCGGCATCGAGACCATACATTCGCGCCTTTGCCGCATTGGTTGTCATGACGGCGCCGGCAACAACGTTGGAGACTTGCACATTGGCATAGTCATAATAAAAGGCGGCGACATTCAAACGCACGTGGCGGTCGAACAGCTCGCTCTTGAGACCCACCTCGTAGGCATCAAGACGCTCGGGCTTATATCCCACCGCCTGCGGCGTGAAGAGGTTGAATCCCCCGCTCTTGATACCGCGGTTATAGGAGATATAGCCATGGATGTTTTGTGCGAACGAATAGTCCATCGCAGCCCGCCAAGTGAATTTTTTGAACTTTGACTCTTGATGAAAAGGACCGGCGAGAATTCCTGACACTGAAGAAAAGTCACCATCCACGGCCTGCTTCTCGTCGGTGTAACGCAGGCCGGCAGTCAGCTTGAGCCCGGTCAGGACCTCTACTGTACCCTGTCCGTAGAGCGACTTGGAAATGGTGTGCTGGTCGGCATTGATATCTTCATATGGCAACGGGGCGGATGCCGCTCCCGCAAGCCTGACCGGATCTTCGCCGGCCTTGCTGTTGTAGTAGAAAGCGCCAAGCAGCCAATTGATTTTCGACTGGCTGGGCGAGAGCAACTGTAGTTCCTGCGAGAAGTTATGCTGAAACTCCGAGAGGTAGACCGGCACGGCCGGTAGGGGCGTCAGGTCCTGGTCGAAGGTGAAGAAAATGTCATTGTGGCGATAGGCCGAAATGCTTGCGATACGAAAGGCGCCCAAATCTTGATCGATGCGGACCGATCCACCGATCTGCTTGACCCGGTTGACGAAGTCGAGATCGGAGGAGCCATTATAGCGACCAGGATATGTCGTCACCCCGTCTATTCCGATGACACCCTGAGCCAGCTGGAACTGGGAGTCGGCGTTGGTTTTGCTGTAGTCAGCCGAGATACGGATCTGCGTCGTAGCGGTCGGTGTGAGAAAGGTCTTGGACCGAACAGCGAAGTCACGATGGGTGAATGTCGGCGTGTGGGTGGTGAAGTTCTCACCATAGCCGTCCATCTGATTCTCGTAATAGACTGCGAGATCGGTCGCAGCCCAGGAGGTGATGCCCGTTGTCAGATATGCGTTGGTGCGGACGTCACGATAGTTGCCATATTCAACGCTGCCGTCGAAGCCAGGCGTATGGCTCGGGTCGCGCGTTATGATCTGGATGACGCCGCCGGTCGCGTTACGACCGAACAAGGTTCCCTGAGGTCCCTTCAAAACCTCCACGCGATCGATGTTATTAAATTCCATCGTCGCCGCCGCGCTGGGCGATGCGATGTAGACGCCATCAACATAGGTGGCGACGGATGGCTCGTCGTTCGGACCACCGGCGATTTCGCCCACGCCCCGGATGAACGGATTGAGGATCGAGGGGCCGCTCTTCATGATCGTCAGGTTCGGCACCGCCGCTGCAAGTTCCAGCGTGCCGCTCAAACCCTTTTGCTGAATATCCTTTATGCCAAGGGCCGTCACGGCGATCGGCACATTCTGCAGTTTCTCAGAACGCCGCTGCGCAGTCACGACGATCTCTTCAAGCCGGCTCTTCCCCGATGACCCGTTCGAGGCGGTCGCAGACGCGCCTGCGGCATCGGCAGGATTGGACGAGGATGTGGAACGGCTCGCAGGATTCGACGCCTCGGTCGTCTGCTGCGCATAAGCCGGCACGCTCACGCTGGAAGTGAGGACAAGAACGCTCACGGTCGGCAAATATTTAAGGCCATTCATAGCAATACATCCCCTCATCGATTTGTCACGCGACATGACCATCGATTTTATGTTCGTTATTGGAAAACTCGGGCTGAGCTCCTAAAAGCCCCAGCATGACCGAAGTTTAACAAGCAAACTACTTTCGCCCGGAAGCTAGTCCTGTTCGGCATGTCCCCGCAAGATGCGTGGACATGCCTTCACATATGTGAGAGACCAGCCTTAGAACCGCGCTTCGAGCCAGGCGACCATCGCTTCATTGGCTTCGGAACGCACCGACTTGCCAGCCCGATCGAGCGACAAACCGTAGTGCTCGCCCTTGATCTTGGTGAGATTCTTGTCTGTCATGCCCGCCGCTGCGAGCATTGCATCGATGTCTTCCGGAAAGATGGCATTGTCGCCTTCATAATAGATGATAAGCAGCGGCTTGGTCACCGAAGGAAGGTTCTCAACGACGCCGGCACGGGACGATAGGCCCGACCAAGTCGAGAGCCATGCCCGGGGCGTCAGAACGCCGGCGAACCCGCCGAACGCGAAATTGCTCATATCCGGCCGACCGCTGATGAGCGACCCGAGGTCACGCGGAGAGGGGCTGATGCTCAGGTCGACATAGGCTGGATTGGCGTCGGTCCGGTATATCCGCATCAGCCGCCCGAGCGATGCGCGGCGTAGAATTTCACGCCGCCTTTCTTCGGGCTCTTTCGCAAAAGCGGGCTCAGCCGTCATTGCACGATAGATGTTCTGCTCGTCGATGATACGATGGGCGATCGCATCGAGCCGCTGCACGCGCGCCGTCTGTGCGGCACGGTATCGCGACAGAAACTCTGCGCTGTAGCGACTCTCCTGCGGCGGCTCCCGAAACCCATTTTCGGAATAATACATGTCGAGTGAAGGGTCTGTCGCAAGCGGATCGTTTTCGTCGATCACCGCAGGATCGATGGTTGTGGTGAGAAACTTGCCCTGCCCGACATGGGCCGCCATCAGGATGAGCCCATCAGCTGGCGGCAGGTCATAGTCATTGAGATTGGGCGGATCACCGGCTGGCGTCGAAGAAAGCCGTCCAGGCGGGGCCGTCTCGGCCTGCGCCTGGTAGAAGCTGTAAAGCCCACCGCCGCCGCTGTTCCCCACGAGGATGACGCGTTCGAACCCGCGCTCCTCGCGCAGATATTTGATGCCGGCCGCGACGTCGAGGGCGAGCGTCTCGTGAATGGTCGCAATGTCGTTGTTGAGCCAACGCGAATTCTGGCCGAAGGTCGCGTAGCCCGCCTCAAGAAGGCCGCTCATGGCGTAATGGCGCGAAAGATCGCCGCGCGGATGCATGAAGCACAGCACCGCCTTTTCGCCACCGCGTGTGTAAAGATGGCCGCGCGATCCGCCGCCGTCAGCGGCAGTGAGAGGAATATATTCCTCGCTCGTTCCTGCCGGTAGCGATGCAAAGTCGAGCGCCCCAAAACCGGGGGCCGCCGCCGTTCTTCCTGCTACGCCGACTGGCGAGGTCCGAACTCCCTTGGCTTCGAGATTTTCCACGATCACGCTCCCATCGCGCGCCGCGGCATTCCCGCAGCGCTTGTATATTGCTGGTGCATCGCCGCCAGACCGGATGCCGGTGGTGCGGTCATGCCTCGCGGCAGCTAAAATGCGGTCGGCATAGAATCAACCTGGGGCGCCAGTCCTCACATATATGAGGGATCAACCCTTGTACCGCCGGAACCTAGGTGCGATTATCGAGCAGAAGAACAGTGCCATTTGGAGAGAAAAATGAACCGTGGTTACGGCCATATCGGCCTTGCGACGCGTGACATGGACGGAACGGTCGCATTCTATCGCGACATCCTCGGATTTCCGGTCGTTCGCTATGACCATATCGAGATCGATCCCAAGGGAAGCATGCGTCATGTGTTCCTCGATTGCGGGAACGGCCAGCTGATTTCCTTCCTCGGCCCCGAGCAGGTCGATACGATCGAGCCCTGGGAGACCGGCATCAACGAAGGTCTGAAGACGCCGCGTGGCTTTTATCACTTCGCCTTCGCAGCGGACGGCGAGGAGGAGTTGCTCGACCGGCAGGCCGATCTAATCATGAAGAAGGTCGAGGTCTCCCCCGTGCTAGACCATGACTGGTCCAAGTCGATCTATTTTGACGATCCGATCAATGGTCTGAGCCTGGAATTTTCGACCTATACGAGGCCGTTCAACGAGGATGATCGGACCCTTCAGACACGCTTCCGTGCGCCGATGAGCCTGTACAATTACGAGACGGATGCGATGGTGCTGTCGGAGAAGGCACGGTTCGACGTGCTGGAGAAGCGCGGTCTCGCGCCGGCCAAGGCATAGCCGCCCCTTCCAGGGGGATGATCAAGACACAAAGTAAGCTTTTGGCGGTAGGAGCATTGTGATGACGCTGGACCCCGCATCGGCCGATCTGTTGATCCCGTTTGCTGACCGGCTGTTCATCGGCGGCGATTGGGTGAAGCCCTCGACAAGCGACCGGTTCGCCTTGATCATGCCATCGACGGAAGAACTGTTCGGCCATGTCGCGGAAGCCCAGCAGGACGACGTCCACCAAGCCGTCTCGGCTGCTCGCACGGCTTTTGACAACGGTCCTTGGCCAAGGATGTCCCCCTCCGAGCGGGCTGCTCATCTTCGCGCCATCGCCGATGCGCTCGCGGCGAAGATCGGAGACGCAAGCCGGATCTGGACAAGCGAGATGGGGGTGGTCCACGGGGTGTCGCAGTACATAACGTCCGGCATGCCCGACATCTTGCGTTTCTACGCCGCCATGGCCGATGACTATCCGTTCATCGAGCAGCATCCGTCGTCCGACGGCGGCAAGGGACTTCTCGTGCGTGAGCCTGTGGGCGTCGTCGCCGCGATAGTTCCCTGGAACGCCGCGCTGATGCTGGCCCTTTACAAGGTAGCACCCGCGCTGCTCGCCGGATGCACTGTGATCTTGAAGGCGTCGCCCGAAGCACCGGGCGCACTTTACCTCCTGGCCGAGGCGATCCGTGAAGCCAATCTTCCCGCCGGCGTGTTCAACATGATCACCGCCGACCGCGCCGTGTCCGAACAGTTGGTGCGCCACCCTGGTGTGGACAAGGTCAGCTTCACCGGATCGAGCGCGGTTGGAAAGACAATCGCCTCCATCTGCGGCGAGCGGGTTGCGCGCTTCACGCTTGAGCTTGGGGGCAAGTCCGCGGCCGTGATCTGCGACGATGCTGATCTGCAGAAGGTCGCCGAAGCGATCACGAATTCGACTACGCTCATGACAAATCAGGTCTGCGCCGCGCTCAGTCGCGTGATCGTTCCGCGCGCGCGCCACGATGCGATGGTCGAGGCGCTCGATGGCGCATTTCGATCGGTCAAGGTCGGGGATCCTTTCGACCCGGCAACCCAGATGGGCCCACTTGCCATGGCGCGCCAGCGCGATCGCGTCGAAGCCTATATAGCGAAGGGCGTCAGCGACGGGGCAACTTTGGCGACCGGCGGAAAACGGGCAGCCGGGATGAACCGAGGCTTCTTCATCGAGCCGACTGTTTTCGGCAATGTGGATAATGATTCGACCATCGCGCAGGAAGAAATTTTCGGGCCGGTGGTTGCTGTAATCCCCGCCGAGAATGAAGATCATGCCGTCGAGCTTGCGAACGACAGCGTCTTTGGCCTCAATAGCGCAGTGTTCAGCAATGATCCTGAGCGGGTCTATCGGATGGCAAGGCGCCTGCGCGCCGGCACTGTCGGTCAAAACGGATTTCGACCCGATTTCACGATTGCGTTTGGCGGGTTCAAACAGTCCGGCATAGGACGCGAAGGCGGCCGCGAAGGTCTTGCTCCCTATCTTGAGACAAAGACGATCGTCATGGACCAGGAACTAGCCGGGCTTTGAACCAAGCGTGGCGCCTGCCCGATACCCTAAAGCGAACAGCCTGCCCCCAAGGCGCCCCGCACAACGTCCAGCCACTCCGCCCGATCGGTTACGGTACCGCATCACGTCGGGTTGCGATGCCGTGAAAATGAGCGCCTTGCGTCGACTATTCCCCGTCCGGTTGCTTGATTTGTTAAATGCAGCCCCGCCGGCCAAGGCCGCGGTACGTCTCGAAGCTGGGGTGTCTTGGCGAACGCCACGGTCCGGTCAGCTAACACTACTTTGGCAGGTTTAGTTCGAAGGGTGCGGCGAGCAGACGCTCGCAGTGCGGACATCGCTCGGGCGGTGGTCTTGCGAAGAGATCGAGGATGGCCTGTCTAATCGCGGGCATGCTCGGTTGCGGCGGTGGCCCCCCGACTCTTTTTTTTCCGTCCCGCTGCCTTGAGACGGCGGGCTTGGAGGAAAGCGTAGGCGATCATCGTCATTAAGGCGTGTCGATGTAAGCCAGTCCAAGATCGCCCTTCGAAGTGGTCGAGGCCGAGTTCCTCCTTGAGCTGCTGATGCGCCTGCTCGCAGATCCACCGGGCCTTGATAGCGGCGGCGAGCGCCTTGAGCGTGGCGTCGGCGGGCAAGTTCGATACCTAGTATTTCTGCTCGCCGGTCGATCTTCGCTCGCCGACGAGCCAGACCTCGTCGCCGGGCATGCATTGCATGCGGTTGTCGAGCATTCGATGCTTGTGGCCTTCGGCGATACGGACGCGGCGAGCGGCAAAGAGGCAGGTCAGCCGGCCTTTGCTGCCGCGCCGCCAACTGATCTTCCGCCATTTCTCATCGGACAGCATCGTCTCGGCAGAGATCGGTGGCCGATCGGGCATATGGTACTGGCGGCGCCTGCCGGTCTTGGCGATCGGGAAGACCAGACCGATGTCGGCCGGATAGACGTTCTGCCGTCGCGAGAGCCCTACTGCCCACAACAGGCCGCGCTCGCTCAGCGCCTGGCGGAAAGGGCCGCTCGATCCATATCCCGCGTCGGCGAGCACGCAGCCGAACCGTGCTCCGGAAGCAATGACGCGATCAATCTCCTCGATCGCGATCTCAGGCTTTGTCAGAGCCTTTTGTCGATCCAACGGGACGCGCGCCCGCGTCATGCGCTCGGCATCGTTCGTCCAGCTCTCGGGCAGGAAGAGCCGCAGACCGACCATCACCGGCACCTCGCGCGAGGCCAAGGTTACCGACACTAGCGACTGGCAGTTGGATGTCTTGCCGAGCGACGACGCATATTGTGGCGCGACACCGACCGAGTGCTGACCCTTCTTAGGCAACGCCGTGTCATCGATGACGAGAAAACCAGCTTGATCGCCAACCAGACGATCCGCTTCCTTCACCAAAGCCACCTCGAGCGGAACGCTGTCCCACACTCCGGCGGCAACGAAATGATGAAGCTGGTCGTAGCCGACCTCGCCAGCCCGCGCGGCCATCGGCTGCACGCTCTTACGGTCGCCAGGGCCGATCAAGCCGGCGATGTAGAGCGGGCACATCCGCCGGCGCGCTGGATGCGAAAGCCCAGCCAGAAACGGCTCAAGCCATCGCTCCAGATCGACCCGCCAGCCTTCGTCCACCACCATCGCCGTTGATCCGTCAGCCTACACTGACACACGAGAATCAACGACGATTCCACCCGGTTCCTTCAACCTGCCAAAGTAGTGCTAAGATCAGGACTCATTGATTGAGCCAGAAGACGACGGTGGCGGCGATGCAGATGGCGGACATGAAGGTGTGCGCGCAGCGGTCGTAGCGGGTGTGGATGCGGCGCCAATCCTTAGGCCTGCCGAACATGTTCTCGATTTTATGGCGCTGACGGTAGAGCACGATGTCGTGCGGGATCGGCACCTTTCGGTTTCTTTTCGACGGGATGCAGGCGGTGATATTTCGGTCCGCAAGCGCCTCGCGAAACCAGTCCGCATCGTAACCCCGGTCGCCTAGCAAAGCTTTGGCTCTGGGCAAGGCATCGAGCATGAGAGCGGCGCCCCCGTAGTCGCTCATCTGCCCCTCGCTGAGCAGCATGACTAGCGGTCGCCCCCTGCCGTCGCACACCGCATGGAGCTTGGAATTCAGGCCGCCTTTGGTGCGTCCGATACATCGGGGAACAGCCCCTTTTGAGCAGGCTCGCGGCCGTCCTATGCGCCTTCAGATGCGTCGCATCGATCATCAACTGATCCGGTTTCCCGCCTGTCGCCGCGAGCGCCGCGAAGATCTTGTTGAACACGCCGAGCCTGCTCCAGCGGATGAAGCGTTTGTAGATCGTCTTGGGTGGCCCATACTCTGCAGGCGCGTCGCGCCACCGCAGACCGTTCCTGATCACGAAGATAATGCCACTGACGATCCGCCGATCAGCGACCCGCGGAACACCATGCGACAGCGGAAAATGGGGCTCGATCCGGCGCATCTGCGCCTCCGAAAACCAGATCAGATCACTCATGGCGACGCCTCCTCGCGCCGCCATTGAATCAACTGATCACACTCTCCACAAGAGATTTAATAGGTCCTGAGCCTAGACGATAGTAGCCCCGCATAAGCTCTCGATGGTGCAAGTCAAAGTGATCGCACAGCTTATAGCGATCAACGCGACGGCAAATGATTTTCGCGACTGAATGTCGCGACCACGTCTAACAAGGTTTCGACAATGGCTTCGCGCTGCGGTAAGATCGAGTTTCCCAAGCCCCCTACCGCAATAGAGATCGGAGGCATGTCCAGGTTGGGGCGCAAAGCTATCGCAAAGATGACGGCATTGGGCCAGGTGCGTCCAGGGCCCTCCGCATAGCCATTCGTACGGATCAAACGGATCTGGTCCCAAAGAGCGCTTTCGCTGAAGCGGGTCTCCGGGTCGGGCCAGTTGGCATTGTTGTGCCTGAAAATCGAAGCGATGCGTTTGTCGTCGAGCAACGCCAGGAGGGCCTCTCCCAAAGGATTATAGGCCATCAAGCGCAGCTTTCCGATTGGAAGCCGTTCCATCAGCTTACGTGTGCTGGCAAGCACGTGAACATATTGGACATAGGCTCCATTCTGGAGGCCTACTAGCACGGTCTCACCCGTTTTCTCGTGCAGGGCGCGCAGGGCCTCCGTCAACGGCCCCTCGTGCAGGATGGGCCGCTCCTCGACGCTTTCGCCCAGCAAAGCCACTCGAAAACTTGGTTTGAATAACCGAGTCGATGGTGAATAATCCAGATAGCCTAGATCAACGAGGCTCTTGAGCAGAACCGATGTCGATGAATTCGGAAGGTTCAATCCCTTTGAAATGTCGCCCACCGTCGATGGTTTCGCCTGCCGCAGATATTCGAGGATAGCGAGCACGCGCTCCGCTGATTTGACGACGGACACAGCTTCGGGCCTCCTTTTCGTTTACGCAGGGGCTTTACGGCGCGGTTTCGCGCGACCGGCCGATTGTCGTGCCGCCTCGCATCGAACACCAAGCAGCGACCGGCAGCCGTCGGCCCTTCGCTCTCACATATGTGACAAATAGGCGCCCACAGCAAGGTAGGATGATAATCGTCCTGACTTACGAAGGAGGTCATCTTATCATGCCTGCACAACGGACTGAGCGGATCGGACCTCTGCCTTCGCGCGCATGCTGCTGACGGCGGTGAAGCCGTTGGGAGACTGGGGCCGAAAACTCAACCACGGGAGTGGAGACGCGTGATGGACATGGATGGTGGCCTAGTTGGTGCGCCCGACGGCGAGCGCACCGCCGTTGACGAAGGGCAATCCCATATCCGCGGGCCACTGGCCGACGGTCCGAGATCGAGTTGCTGGGGCCAGCAAGAAAATGGGGGCGACCGATCTTTGTGAAGATCGCCGATCTACGCGGGCTTTACACAACCCGATTGATACAAATTTTGTTGCCGGACATTTTCGGTGTCCGCACCAACAGATAAGAACAGGTGGACATATGGACTTCCGTCTTCCGGCAGAAATCACCAGCAAGATCGCTGAGCTCGACGCCTTCATCGCAAAAGATATTAAGCCATTGCAGGACCAACATCCTCAGTATTTTGATCATCGCCGCGAATATGCCCGTACAGATTGGGAAAATGACGGCGTTCCCCGCCGGGAGTGGGAAGCCCTTCTGCGCGAAATGGAGCGTCGCGCGGACGAAGCCGGTCATCTGCGCTACGGGCTGCCGCGTGAGATCGGCGGGAGTGCCGCGCCGCATCTTGCGATCGCAGCCATCCGCGAGCATCTGGCTGGAACGGGGCTGGGCCTCCACAATGATCTCCAGGATGAATCCTCGGTGGTCGGCAATTTCCCGTTGGCTTATGTAATCGAACAGTTCGGAACAGTTGAACAAAAAAACGCCTATGTCGAGGGCATCATCACCGGAAAGCATCATGTTGCGTTCGGCCTGTCCGAACCCGATCACGGCAGCGATGCGACCTGGATCGAGACAAGGGCCGTTCGCGAGGGCGACGATTGGGTGATCAATGGCACGAAGCGCTGGAACAGCCAGATCTATCGCGCCGCGGTCGATCTGGTTTTTGCACGCACGGCGGGCAAGGACGGTGACCATAATGGCATTACCGCTTTCTTTGTCCCGGTGACTGCAGAAGGATTCAAGATTCTCTTTAATCACTGGACGTTCAATATGCCGAGCGATCACGCGGAAGTCGGCCTCGATCAGGTTCGCGTGCCTCATTCGGCTATTTTGGGAAAGGAGGGCCAGGGACTTCAGATGGCGCAGGCCTTCATCCAGCAGAACCGCATCCGCCAGGCCGCTGCAAGCGTTGGCGCTGCACGCTATTGTATCGAGCAGTCGGTAGAATATGCCCGCAGGCGCAAGACGTTCGGCCGCACGCTGTCTGAACGCCAGGTCATCCAGTTCGAGCTGGTCGAACTGCACGCGGAATGCGAGATGCTGCGGAACTTCATCTTCAAAACGGCGTGGGAACTGGATCGGAATCCAACGACGGAAGTCAGCCCGCTTGTCTCGATCTGCAATTATCGCGCGAACCGGCTGGTCTGCCGGGCGGCGGATTATGCCATGCAGGTCCACGGCGGAATGGGGTACAGCCGGGCCAAGCCTTTCGAACATATCTATCGCCATCATCGTCGTTACCGGATCACCGAGGGTGCAGACGAGGTGCAGATGCGCAACGTCGCGGCATCACTCTTCGGCCGGCGTCGGCCCGACAGTTCGAATGTCGTACAGGCCGCAGCGTGAGGCAGGACGAGATCAAGATTGCCAGCGATCGGCGCGATGGCCTGGATTTCGCGGCATTCAATGAATTTCTTATCTCGAACCTAGGGCTTTCGGGTGCAGCGCGAATCACGCCGGCTACGGGCGGTCAGTCCAATCCAACCTTTTTTGTCGAAATCGATGATCGACAGTTGGTGCTTCGGACCAAACCCGCCGGCACCCTGGCCGCGTCCGCACACGCTATCGAGCGTGAGTACCGGATCTTGCAGGCGCTTTCCGGTACCGACGTTCCGGTGCCCGCGCCCATCCTCTACCACGCCGATAATGATGTTCTTGGCCGGCCTTTCTACGTGATGGAAAGGATTGCGGGGCATGTCTTTCATGATGCCGCACTCGAGCCCGTCCCGCGAGAAAAACGGCGCGGCCTGTTCATGTCGATGGCGCAAGGCATGGGCGCTCTCCACCGGGTGGATTGGAGCGCGGTCGGGCTCGACGACTATGGCCGAGCGACCCAGTATTTTGAGCGGCAACTCAGTCGTTGGGGGCGCTTCTGGCAGGAGCATGGCCTGGGGGAAAATCAGGATCTCGATGCTGTAATCGCATGGCTTTTGAACAATGTTCCGGCCAGCGACACGGCAGCAATCAATCATGGCGATTTTCGTATTGCCAACATGTTGTTCGACAGCGGGCTCGACAGGCTGGCAGCTGTTCTGGACTGGGAACTTTCCACGATCGGACATCCTCTCGCGGATGCTGCCTTCAGCTGTCTTGCCTATCACAGCGCGCCGGCGGATAATGGCGGGGTCATGGGACTGGATCTGGAGCAACATGGCATTCCATCCCAGGACGAATATCTCGCTGCTTATTATGATGCGGTCGGAACAGCCGAGCGCCTTGAGCCCTTCCATATGATCTTTGCCCTGTTCCGCGCGGGCGTTGGCGCAGAAAGCATCGCAAGCCGCGCCGCGCAGGGACAGGGCATGGATCATCGTTCAGCCGAGTTCGGACGTCGTCTGGGCAAGACCTATGCGCGTCGCGCGCGCGATCTCATTTCGGGCGTCGCATGATCGGCTGCGACGACAACGACCAACGGAGAATATCGGTGAACCGCATCGATCTGACCAATCGGACGGCCATCATCACGGGCGGCGGCAGCGGGATCGGCCTGGCAACAGCGCGTCGTTTTCTGAAAAGTGGTGCGATTGTCGAGCTCTGGGGCCGCGACACCGCCAGGCTCGAGGCCGCGATCGCGAACCTTCCGGATCGTAGCCGGGTTACGCAGAAAAGCGTCGATGTCGTCGATGAAGCGCAGGTCAACGCGGCCGTTTCCGCCTATCTCGCTGTGCATGGCCGCATTGACATCCTGTTCAACAATGCAGGCGCCGTGCAGCCGGCGCGGCCGATCACGGACGTAACAACGGAGGAATGGCGCCGGAACTTCGCTGTCAATCTCGATAGCGTATTCTATGCCTGCCGCGCCGTCGTACCTTCGATGGTGGCTGCGGGGTTTGGCCGTATCATCAGCACCGCTTCCATGGCAGGCAAAGACGGCAACGCCTTCCAGGCGGCCTATGCGGCATCAAAGGCAGGGCTGATCGGGCTCACCAAGAGCCTCGGCAAGGAACTGGCTGAAACCGGCGTTACGGTGAACTGCGTCATCCCTGCCCTTTTCGACACACCGCTCGCCTCCTCTGCGGTCAATGCAGCCCCAGAGGTGTTCGCCGAAATTAAGAACAAGATTCCGATGAAGCGATTAGGGCGGCCGGAAGAAGCAGCCGCGATGGTCGCGTGGCTTGCTTCGGACGAGAGTTCCTTCACCACCGGCTTCGGCTTCGATCTGTCCGGCGGCCGGGCGACTTACTGAATTCCCGCCTACTTGCCCTCGTCATCGGCGAGCAGTGTGTGCCATTGAAAGGACGAATGTGGATCAGATCGACACCGGACGCGATGAGGCGCGAAGCGCACCTGCCGGCGATCGTCCGCTCATTCTGGGAATCGGAGGCACAACGCGCGCGGGCTCCTCGTCGGAGCTTGTGCTTCGTGCTGCACTCGATGCGATGCAACTGCACGGCGCACGGACCGAAATCCTTGCAGGACCCGACCTCATCATACCACTTTACGCGCCTGAAAACAGCGAGCGACATCCAGGCGCGCAAAAACTCGTGAAATTGCTGCGCGCGTGCGATGGCTTGGTCATTGCCTCTCCAGGATATCATGGCTCGATCTCGGGAATGATCAAGAACGCGCTCGATTATGCAGAAGACACGGCACGCGATCCGCGGCCGTATCTAGATGGCATTCCGGTTGGCTGCATCGCATGCGCCTACGGATGGCAGGCCGCAGGTTCCACCCTGCATGCGTTGCGCAACATCGTACATGCCCTGCGAGGATGGCCAACCCCGCTTGGCCTGACTGTCAACACAACGACGCCCTTGTTCGACGACACGGGCGCCCTGGACGGAGACGTTCGCGCGAAGCTAGCGATCCTCTCGGCCCAGGTAATGCGGTCACCGTCCGCACCTCACAACCAGGCTGCGGCATTACCAGCGTGAATTGCCTCGGCTCATGACAACCATCGGCTGCAAGCTGAAAACGGATAGATGAAAATGCCAGATATCGATCTCACGGCAATTATCAAACGTGTGGAAGAGCTTGAGGCAAGGGAGCAAATACGCTCAGTCATCGGACGATATTCACGCGGCGTGGACCGGACCGAACCATCGGTTACGCATGAGTGTATCTGGCCCGATGGCAGGATCATGTTGTCGTCGCTCGAGGGAACCGCCAAGGATTATGTCGATGCGCTGATCGGCGACTATGTGGAAGAGGCGCTCGAAGCCACTCACCACCTCATCGGCAACATTATCATCGACCTCCAGGACGATGTCGCATTCACCGAATCCTACGCGGTTGCCCACCATCGCGCCCACCCGACCGCGCGAAGCAATATCTTGATGGTGGGGACATCAAATATTCATCCTGGCCGCGAACAGGCGCAACTCGAACTGATCATCGGCATGCGGTATATCGATCGCTTCGAACGGCGCGATGGTCGGTGGAAAATTGCCGAGCGCCGGCTCGTTTTCGACTGGAGCCAACTCGGCCAGTATAGCGGGATCGATTCGGGTGGTCTTTATGACGGAACGCCGTTGCGGGGTCAGCGCAAGGCGGCGGATCCATCAAACCATTTCCGTGCCGTCGCGAGCCAAACCCAGCCGGGGTGAAACCACACGCTTTCTGCCTCGACCACGCTACCCGCCAATCACTGAAAAGGACCTCGATCATGGTCATCCTACGATCCTATGTCATGGTGGCACGCGACGGCTACGAGGACGGATTGCGCGACGCGCTGGTTAGCCTCGCCGGACGCGTTTGCGCCCTCGCCGGATGCGAAGGGGCCGCAATCTATCGGGACGTCCAAAACAGTCAGCAGTTCAGTTTCCTCGAGCGTTGGACGTCGCTTGAAGACTATAAGGCAGGTGGGGCTCGAATCGGAAAGGACGCCTTCACAGATGTCATAACTGCGCTTAGCGCGCCACCAGTCACGTCGACGCTGGAAGAACTTTACTCCAACTAGACATTCTTCACCCAGTATGCCGAAAACGCAAAACCGTCAGCTTCTGTCGCGTGCGATCGAGTGCCCGATGAACGAAATGCGCTGCAAAATGGCATTGCGTTTCCTGCATCCCGCGTTGATTTCCATGCTGACTTGCTGGTCCCCCCGATTATTCGTGCCGCCCGGCACGGATCGTTCTGTCACTTCACGACGGCATGATCTCGCCTGGCGGGCCATCGCAGCCGTGCACGCTCCGTTGGGTTAGCTGGCGAATCCGCAACCATTTTTGCGACGTTCGTGGAACTCCCTTGCCAGACCGGAACGTCTCCGACCTCTCAGCTTTGAGGGAGAGACGGCCCGGTCGCGCAACGAACGGGTGCGGCATTTCCTTCTGTTCCAAGGAATTCGCATGTTTGAGGAAGGCAGAAACTGCTGGCGGGTCGCTCGCGCCGACGAGATGACGGTGATCGTGGATGCCGCCGACTACTTCGCCACCATTCGCACAACCTTTCTGGCAGCCAAGAAGCGAATCATGCTGGTTGGGTGGGATTATTTTGACCGCCGCATTGGCTTCAATGTTTCCCGACGCAAGCCCAACGAGCCGGAGGCTATCAGCGCGTTCCTGCTATGGGTGGTCGAGCGATCGCCCGATCTCGAGGTTTATTTGCTTCGATGGGGCACAGGCGCTTTGAAGAGAGCCAGTTTCGCGGCTGCACCGCCGTGACGGCGGTGAAGTGGGCATTGCCCCCAAGATCCATCTGAAACTCGACGGTCATCATCCAACCGGCTCGTCGCATCACCAGAAGATGGTCTCGATCGACGACTGCCTGGTATTCTGCGGCAGCATCGACATGACCGGAGACCGGTAGGACATCCGCGCGCGCATCCACGAGGACGCTCGGCGCGTTCAGCCAAACGGCGCGCCCTTCGACAGCGCTGAGCGGACCGATCGCTGCGGTCGTCGCGCAGGAGTGCCGGGACCGCTGAGAGCGTGCGTGCGACGGGTGATCGCCTGGATCCTATTGCGGATGGAGCGCCGTGATGGCCGGTGGGGCTCGATCCCGATTTCACGAAAGTGGACGTGGCGATCGCCCGCACGCATCCGAAGATGAATGATCAGGAACCGGTGTTCGAGATGGAGCAACTGTTTATCGATCAGATCGCTCATTCCGAGAACCTCATTTACAGGGAGAGCCAGTATTTTGCGTCTCGACGGATCGCCGAGGCGATGGGCAGCCCTTGAGAAAATCGACGGGCCGGAGGTGGTTATCGCGCGGCGATCTGGATGAGACATCTCATCCTCATTGTCGCGCGGCAGGTGGTCATCGTCAGTCCCCAGTCGGCGCAGGGTTGGCTCGAACCGCCTGCGATGGATTCGGCTCTCGCATGCTTGATGGAAGCTTTGCAGAGGCGGGACGCGCACGGCCGCCTCGCAATCTATCATCTCTATACGTCCGGCGGCGACCCGATCTACGTCCATGCGAGAGTCACGATCATCGATGATACGATCATACGCGGTGGCGGTGCGCCGTTTCCCGTCCCCGCTCATCAAACCGGACGTGCCGATTTCCGGCATCCCGCTTTCCGACTGGTTTCACCGCACAGCTTTCGGTGGGGGCCCAATGTGAGCATCCCGGAGCCGCATAACCCCGCCATCTCCATAGACAAAGTCATAGGAGAAGCGGCGAGTGCCGCGCCCCGGCTCATTGTGCCGCCGCGCAAGGAAGTGTCGAACGCTCTCATAGACATGATGATCGATCGCCCGGTACGCCTGTAAACGGGTGCCATAGCTGAAGTAGGCCGACCAACCGCGCAGAAGGCGATTGAGCCGGTTCCTCACATCGGGCCATGTGCCCATATGGTAGCGCCCCCGGACGTGGTGTAGGAAGCGGCTCCCGGATGAGGTGGCCATCGCCGGTCTTCGGCTAGGGTTCGGATGCGAACTCGAACCTGGAGAAGACGACGATGACCGATGCCAAGAT
>Ga0105237_10000302_pt1 | contig 68290 bp, 63 predicted proteins | sample KBSC24metaG_FD_81520 | JGI IMG/M metagenome (GOLD analysis project Ga0105237, IMG submission 81520) | Corn rhizosphere microbial communities from Kellogg Biological Station, Michigan, USA - KBS C2-4 metaG | ecosystem: Host-associated > Plants > Roots > Rhizosphere > Soil | place: Michigan, USA... | reverse complement strand
CGCGCGCATCTCGACGCTGGTGGCCTCCGGGCTCGTCATCGAGCGCGAGCAGGCACCGTCGACGGGCGGCCGTCCGGCGACGCTGCTGTCCTTCGATGCCGACGCGGGCCGGGTGTTGACGGTGGCCGTTGGCATCAGCCGCACCCGGCTGGCGGTGTGCAATCTGGCGGGCGAGGTGCTGTCGACGAACGACATCGACCAGGAGGTCGCCCTCGGGCCCGACGATCTGATGCCCGACGTGGTCAAGCGGCTCGACCTGCTGCTCGAGGATCATCGCGACGTTCCGGTCTACGGTATCGGGCTCAGCCTGCCGGGGACCGTGGACCGCGAACGGGGCTGCAGCCGGGACTCGCCGATCCTGCGCGGCTGGGACGGCGTCGACCTGCGGCCGTACTTCCTTGAACTGGAACGGCTTTCGCGTGTTCCTGTGGTGCTCGACAACGATGCCAACGCCGTCGCGCTCGCCGAGCGGGGCGGCGAGCGCCAGCGCTACGACGACGTGCTGGTGCTCAAGGTGTCGACGGGACTCGGCGCGGGCATCATCGCAGGCGGAGTGTTGCAGCGTGGCGCCAACCAGGCGGCGGGGGAGTTCGGGCACAACAAGATCGCTGCCGCGCAGGGCCTTCCGTGCCGGTGCGGTGACACCGGTTGCCTCGAAGCCATCGCAGGCGGGTGGGCGGTGGTGCACGCACTGCAACAGCAGGGGCACGCGGTGCGGCACATGCGCGACGTCGTCGAGCTCGCCAACGGCGGTGACGCGGAGGCGCGCCGCATGATCCGAGACAGCGGCAGGTACATCGGCGAGGTCGTCGCCGCCGCGGTGAATCTGCTCAACCCCGCCGTGCTGGTGGTCGCAGGCGACCTTGCGGGCGCCTACGAGATCTTCGTCGCGGGACTGCGGGAGACGTTGTACGGCAACGCCACTGCTCAAGCGACCCGCACGCTCGAGGTAGCACCTGCCGCGCACGGCGACCGGTCGGCGACCGTCGGGAGCGCGATCATGGTGCTCGACGTGGTGCTCGGGCCCCGCGCCGTCGACGCGCTCATCGGCTGAGCAGGCCCGCCATGATGACGTCGAGCGCTTCGGCGAGTGTGGTCTCGAAGACCAGTTGGTAGGGCTGCAACGACGGATCCGCCTCGTACGCGGCGACCACCGCCTGCGGGGCATGGGAGTGCGTCCACACCGAGGTGGCCATGAGCGCCGCCAGTCTGGTGAATCTGCCCGCGTTCTCGGCGCCGAGTTCTGGCAGATGGCGGGCCACCATGTCGGTCAGTCGGCTGATGTTGGCGATCGAGGCGCGCTTGAACGCCAGCACGGTGCCGGTGGAGATGTTGTGTTCCAGCACGCTGGCTTGTGAGCTCATCAAGTCGCACAGCACCGGTCGTTCGGCCAGTGACGTGGTGATGACGGCGACGATCCGGTCGGCCCGCACGGGTGCGGGGTCGCTCGAGGACATGCCATCGGACAGTTTCGCTTCGAGGTCGATCACCCACTCCTCGAGCGCCTCGGCGCACAGTTCGAGCAGGATGGCCTCGCGCGACTCGAAGTAGCGCAGCACGTTCGACTTGGCCATGCAGGACTTGCGGCTCAATCCGTTGAGCGTGATCTCGGCCACCGGCATCTCGTCGAGCATCGCCCGCGCGGTGTCCAGGATCGTCGTGCGCCGGACTTCCCGCTGCTCAGGGCTGTGGGCGCGGACGAAGGACATCACGTCGACAGCATAAGCTACCGGCGGTCTCTTGCCTAGCGACCGATGGTCTGTTAGCGTCGGCGGCATTAGAGACCAGCGGTCGCTAAGTGGCCGACAATCAGATTGGGGACGCAGATGTATCAGGTGAGTGATCAGACCGGCCGCCGCTTCGTCGTGACCGGCGCGAACAGTGGCACGGGCAAGGAGGCGACGCGTCGGATCGCCGCGGCGGGCGGTCACGTCGTGATGGGTGTGCGCAGCGAGGACAAGGGCCACGCCGCCGCTGCCGAGATCCGCCGCGACGTGCCGTCGGCCTCGCTCGAGGTCCGGCGCATCGACCTCGCCGATCTCGCAAGCGTGCGCGCGTTCGCCGACGGGATCCTGTCTGACGGGCATCAGGTCGACGTGCTGATCAACAATGCCGGCGTGATGGCGGTGCCGAAGCGGATGCTGACCGCTGACGGCTTCGAGCTCCAGTTCGGCAGCAACTTCCTCGGCCCGTTCGCGTTGACGAATCTGCTTCTGCCGCATCTGCTCTCGGCGGCGTCGCCGCGGGTGACGACCATGGCGAGTGGCGCCGCGAACTTCGGGCGTATCAACTTTCGCGATCTACAGTTCGCCGAGTCATACAGCCCGACCAGGGTCTACGCGCAGTCCAAGCTCGCCGATCTGCTGCTCGGGATGCACCTGGCGCGCGTCGCCGACGAACGCGAATGGAACCTGCTGAGCACCATCGCGCACCCCGGCTACACACGGACAAACCTGCAGACCACCGGCCCGAACCTGGGGCGCACCACCAAGCGCTTCAACCCACTAATGGACATTCCGATCCTGCCGTCGCAAGACGTGGTCCCCGGCACCGAGCCACTGCTGTTCGCGGCGACGGACCCCGACGCCCGGCAGGGCGCGTACTACGGACCGGCCGGTATCGGCGGTCTGGTCGGACCCACGAAGAAGGTCGACCCGCCCCGCTCGTCGCGTGGCGTCGACCTCGCGGCCTCGCTGTGGGCGGTCGCCGAGAACCTGACCGGCACCACGCTGCCTTTCGAGGTGGCTACACCTTCGCGATGACGTTCTCGGCGAACCACTCCAGGTTGCGGAGCTTGGCGTCGAGCGGCTCGGTGTCTTGGCCCATGATGTAGGGGATCCGGAAGCCGACGATGACGTCGGTGACCCCCTTGTCCTCCAGGCGCTTGACGCCGTCGACGGTGAATCCGTCGATCGAGATCACGTGGATTTCGAAGTTGTCCATGCCCTCCGCCCCCACTTCTTCCAAGCGCAATTGCTTAAGCCGTTTGAGCAGTGGGTCGAGTTCCTCGGGGTCGCCGCCGCCGTGCATCCACCCGTCGTTGCGCGCGGCGCGTCGCAGGGCGGCGTCGGCGTGCCCGCCGATCAGGATCGGGATGGGCTTCGTCGGGGCTGGCGTCATCTTGAACTTGGGGAAGTCGTAGAACTCGCCGTGGTATTCGAAGTAGTCGCCGGAGGTGAGTCCGCGGATGACGTCGATGCACTCGTCCATTCGCTTGCCGCGCTTGGCGAATGGGACGCCCATGATCTCGTAGTCCTCGGGCCACGGGCTGGTGCCGACGCCGAGGCCAAGTCGGTTGTCGAACATCGCGGCAAGCGAGCCCGCCTGTTTCGCCACCAGTGCAGGCGGGCGGATCGGCAGCTTCAACACGAAGATGTTGAAGTGCAATTTCGTGGTGACGGCCGATAGCGCGCCGATCAATGCGAACGACTCGATGAACGACTTGCCGTCCAGGAACTCGCGGTTGCCGTCTTGCGTGTACGGATACGTGGAGTCCGAAACCTCGGGGTAGGCCACGCTGTCCGGAATGGTCATCGCGTGGTACCCGGCCTCGTCGGCAGCCTTCGCCAATGGGATGTAGTACTTGGGGTCGGTCATGGCTTCCGCATAGGTGAACCGCATGACCGCGATACTAGAACACGTTCTAGTTCTGCCGTGGCGAAAGGGTCGGGGCAAGATGACGGCGTGCACAGATCCTGGCTGACCCGTAACGTGCGCGTGCTCTCGGCGGTGTCGTTCTTGCAGGACACGGCGAGTGAATTGCTCTATCCGCTGCTGCCGATCTACCTGACGGCCGTGCTGGGTGCGCCGCCCGCCGTGGTGGGCGCCATCGAGGGCGCGGCCGAAGGCGCCGCGTCACTCACCAAGCTGGCCTCGGGGCCGCTCGGCGATCGCTTCTCGCGCCGACCGCTCATCGCCACCGGCTACGGCATGGCGGCACTCGGCAAGGTGATGGTGGCAGCGTTCGCCGCCTGGCCCGGCGTGCTCGCTGGACGTGTGGTGGATCGGCTCGGGAAGGGGTTGCGCGGCGCGCCTCGGGACGCGCTGCTGGTATCCGACGTCGAGCCCGCCGCTCGGGGCCGAGTGTTCGGATTTCACAGGGCCATGGACACTTTCGGCGCCGTGGTGGGCCCGTTGATCGGCCTGGCAGGCTACGAGTTGCTCGATCATCGGATCGCCCCGTTGCTGTGGATCGCGGTGATTCCCGCGGTGCTCAGCGTTGTGCTGGTGTTCCTGGCGAGGGAGCCGCGACGGGTCGTGGCCGCGGTCAGGGTCGGCATCTTCTCCCGGGTCCGCGACCTGCCGAGTGGGTATTGGCGGGTCACGGCACTGCTGGTCGCGTTCGCCGTCGTCAACTTCCCCGACGCTCTTCTGCTGTTGCGGCTCAACGAGATCGGCTTCTCGGTCCCCGAAGTGATCCTGGCCTACGTCGGCTACAACGCGGTGTACGCGCTGTCGAGCTACCCGGCAGGCCTACTCGCCGATCGGATACCGCGCTCCGCGGTGTTCGGTATCGGGCTGGTGTTCTTCGCCATCGGGTACGGCGGACTCGGGCTGACACACGATCCGCTCGCAGCGTGGCTGCTGATCGGGGCATACGGCTTGTTCACCGGCTGCACCGACGGCGTTGGCAAGGCGTGGATCTCGTCACTGGTGGGTCCGGACGTGCAGTCCAGTGCGCAAGGCGTGTTCCAGGGTGCGACCGGGTTCGCAGTACTGGCTGCGGGCGTGTGGGCCGGGCTCGCGTGGGGTGAGGACGGCACGCTTCCGCTGCTCGTCTCAGGAGCGGTCGGGGCCGTGTTCGCTGCAGTGCTGTTGGCGGTGGGCATTCGGAGTCGTCACCCGAAGGGCGGCGTGCCCACCCCGGTAACTCCGTAGCTGCCCTGCGGCGTGCGTTCGGTGATGCGGGCCGACACCGTGCGCTCGCCCACGGTGAGCGACACCTTGGGCTGCTTGAGCACCTCGTCCGGCAGGGCATCGAAAGCCGTTCCCTGCCAGTGATACTGGCCGTCGATCGGATCGAGATGCCCGATCAGCCGGACCCGTGTGGCGTGGTCGGTCTCGCCGATGCGGAGCACCGCGGGACCGTCGTAGACACCGTCTTCTTCTTCGGCTGCGCCGACGTGGCGCCCGTCGGCCACGGTGGTTACCGGGCCGGAGATGAAGTGGGTGCGCTTCCACATCCGCCGCGCGATGGGGCCCGTCAGCCCGACTTCGTCGAGGAACGCGGCCAGCGGCGCGAACCCGATGACCTGGACGTTCTGTCGGTGCGCGCTGCGGCGTGCCATGCGGCGCGCGGCGCGGGCGGGCAGGCCGGCGCGGCGGTACTGCACCTTGTTGGTGAACAGGTACCGGAAGAACAGGCCGCCGACGCCGTTGAGGTTGGCCACCCAGAAGCGGCTGATCCACGGCATCTCAGGAACGCGCCTGCGCAATCCGTCCCGCGCGAACTGGATGTGCCGGGCTTCTTCGGTGACGTGAATTCGCATGAGCCGCTGCACCATCGGCTGCAGTTCGGGATCGTCCATCATCTGGCGCTGCAACGAGTCGAAGATCTCCTCGCCGATCAGCGCGGCCACCCACAGCAACGAACCCTTGAACGCCAGCGGCAGCCCGTTGATGATCATCCGCTGATACAGCCGGGGCCGCACCGGCTTGGCGCCAACCAGCTCGATGGCCCTGCCGAACATCACCATGTGCCGGGTCTCGTCGCCGAGCTCGGTCAGCGCGTAGTGCGTCGCCCTGTCGGTCGGATCCTTGTGCATCATGTCGCGCAACAACGCCTGGTTGAGGATGTTCTCGAACCAGATGCCCGCTGACAGCGTGTTGACCAGTTCCTGTCGGGACAGGTCGATCTGCTGCTCGCGAGTCATCTCGTCCCACAACGGCGTTCCGTACAGCGACACCACCTTGGGCGGCAGGAAGAACTTGTCGGGATCAAGTGGCGCGTCCCAGTCGATGTCGACGATGGGCTCGTAGGACTTCTTGACCGAGCCCTTCAGCAAACGTTCCGAGAACTCTTCGCGCGTAGGCGAGTTGGCCGACTTCACCGAGGCTGTCATCGTTGACGTCCCTTCGCTGACGTTATGCTCTTGAACGTAATTATGCGCCGCACGAGTTGTCAATACCCCGGGTATCGGATACCTGCGGTCCGTGGGCGTCTCCGCAGGAAGAGATGGGTGACGTGACGCGGCGGATCCATGTCATCGGAATCGGCGCGGGCGACCCGGACTATGTGACGGCCCAAGCGATCGCGGCGCTCAACGACACCCAGGTCTTCTTCGCCATGGACAAGGGCGACAGCAAGGACGACCTCGTGGCGCTGCGGCGTGAGGTGTGCGAGCGGTTCATCGGCGAACCCGACTACCGGTTCGTCGAGCTGTCCGATCCGCCCCGCGCAAGGGTCGCCCCCGACGATCCGGCGTACCTGCAGACCGTCGCCGACTGGCACGGCGCGCGCGCCGACGTGTGGGCGAGAGCCCTGAGCGACGAGTTGGCCGACGACGGCGTCGGCGCGTTCCTGGCATGGGGGGACCCGTCGCTGTACGACAGCACGCTGCGCATCCTCGATCTGGTCGCCCGGCGAATCGACCTCGAATTCGACGTCATCCCAGGCATCACCGCGATCCAGGCGCTCACCGCGCGACATCGGATCCCACTCAACGACGTCGGCGAGCCCGTACTCATCACCACCGGCCGCAGACTCCGTGCGGAGGGCCTCACCAGCGCGGCGGTGGTGATGCTCGACGGTGACTGTGCGTTCCTCGAGTGCCCACCGGAGACGAAGATCTGGTGGGGCGCCTACCTTGGCACGCCCAACGAGGTGCTGGTTGCCGGGACCGTCGGGGAGGCGGGCGAACGCATCGCCGCGGTCCGTGCCGAGGCGCGCGAGCGGCACGGCTGGATCATGGACACCTACTTGTTGCGGCCATGAACCTCGAGCCCATCGACCGTGGCAGGATCGCCGCATGGGGCAATTTCTCCTTCGGGCCGGGCTGACCGGGTTCGCGCTGTGGGTCGTCACCCGCGTCGTCTCGGGCATCGAGTTCGTCGGCGGCGACTCCACGTTGCAGAGGATCGGGATCATCCTCGTCGTGGCCGTGATCTTCGGGCTGGTCAACGCGATCATCAAGCCGATCGTGCAGTTCATCTCGATACCGCTGTACATCCTCACGCTCGGCCTGATCCACATCGTCATCAACGCATTGATGTTGTGGATCACCTCCTGGATCACCGAGACCACCACCCACTGGGGCCTGTACATCGATGACTTCTGGTGGACTGCGATCTGGGCGGCAATCGTGCTGTCGATAGTCAGCTGGGTGCTGTCGCTTCTGGTCCCGGACGTCAAGCGCACCGCCGACAGGTAGACGCGGCTGAGCGAGAACGTGGACACCCGGGCGCGCCGATCGGCAGACTAGGGGAGTGCCCGAACTGCCCGAGGTCGAAGCGCTGGCCGATCACCTCCGACGTCACGCCGTCGGCCTGACCGTCGGGCGCGTCGACGTCGCGGCGCTGTCGGTGCTCAAGACGTTCGATCCGCCGATCTCGGCGCTGCAGGGGCAGGTCGTCACCGGCGCCAACCGGTGGGCCAAGTACCTCGGATTGCAGTGTGGGGACCTGCATCTCATCACCCATCTGTCGCGGGCCGGCTGGCTGCGCTGGTCGGATAAGCTCAGCCCCGTCCCGCTAAAACCCGGAAAGGGGCCGATCGCCCTGCGGGTGCACCTCGGAAAGCCGGGCGAAGAGCACCAGCCGAATGTCGCCGCCGGGGCGGCTCCGGGGTTCGACCTCACCGAGGCAGGCACCCAGAAGCGGTTGGCGGTGTGGCTCGTCGACGACCCGATGAAGATCCCGCAGATCGCCTCCCTCGGCCCGGATGCCCTGTCGCTCGGGCCCGAGGAGCTGGCCGGCGTGCTCAAGGGCAACACTGCGCGGATCAAGAACGTGATCACCGACCAGAAGGTGATCGCCGGGATCGGCAACGCCTACAGCGACGAGATCCTGCACGTCGCGAAGCTTTCGCCGTTCGCAACGGCGGGCAAACTCACCGACGCCCAGCTCGCCGCCCTGCACGATGCGATGATCTCGGTGCTCACCGATGCCGTCACTCGGTCGGTCGGGCAGGGCGCCGCCACCTTGAAGGGCGAGAAGCGTTCGGGGCTGCGGGTGCACGCCCGTACGGGGCTACCGTGTCCGGTGTGCGGCGACACCGTGCGCGAAGTGTCCTTCGCCGACAAGTCGTTTCAGTACTGCCCGACCTGCCAGACGGGCGGCAAGATCCTGGCCGATCGGCGGATGTCGAAGCTGCTCAAGTGATTTCGACGGGACGCATCCCGTTGATCGCGATGTCCATCATCCTGCGGGCCTGTTCCTTGCCTGCCGGACCGCCGGGCACCCGCCACAGGAATCCCATGAGCAGCAGCACGTCGTCGGGGTCGAGGCCCTCGCGCACGCTGCCGTCGGCCACGCAGGCGTCGAGGAGCGTCGTCACGGCGTTGACGACCGGTGCGTAGGTGGCGTTGATCGCATCCTTGACGGCCGCGGTCTGTAGTGCGTCGCCGAGGCCGTGCTTGACGCGGACGTAGTCGGCGAGGGTGTGGAACCAGGTTTGGAAGGCCTCGAGCGGGGCGTGGGTGGCGAGCAGCTCGGCGACGGAGTCGACCAGCCGCTGCACGTCGTGCTGATAGACGGCCAGCACGAGTGCTTCCCGCGTCGGATAGTGCCGATACAAGGTGCCAGGCCCCACTCCCGCGCGCTTGGCGATCGCGTTGAGCGACGTCTCGCTCGACTCCGCGAAGGCGTCGTGCGCGATCTGCAGGATGTGCTCACGGTTGCGCACGGCGTCGGAGCGCTGCAATCCCTTGTCGGCGGTCACGCATTGCCCCCTTGCTAAACGGAGAACTCTCCGATACGTTCGATGGAGAAGCGGAGAACTCTCCGATACATCTCCACTGTAGGGACGGCCATGGAATACATCAAGCTCGGAAACACGGGTCTGGACATCTCGCCCATCGCGATCGGGGCCATGACATATGGCGATCCGAGCCGCGGCCACCCGGTCTGGTCGCTCGGCGAGGACGACAGCAGGCCGCTCATCAAGCACGCCCTCGAGGCGGGCATCAACGTCTTCGACACGGCGAACATGTACTCGCAGGGGTCCAGTGAGGAGATCCTCGGGCGCGCGCTCCGTGACTTCGCCGACCGCGACGCCGTCGTCATCGCCACCAAACTGCGCCACCCCATGCGTTCCGGTCCCAACGGAAAGGGATTGTCCCGCAAGGCGATCCTGACCGAGATCGACCACAGCCTCCGACGTCTGGGCACCGACTACGTCGACCTCTATCAGATCCACCGACTCGATCCCGCGACGCCGATCGAGGAGTCCCTCGAAGCCCTGCACGACGTCGTCAAGGCGGGCAAGGTGCGCTACCTCGGCGCGTCGTCGATGCATGCGTGGGAGTTCTCTAAGGCCCTGCACCTGCAGCGTCGGCACGGCTGGGCCAGGTTCGTGTCGATGCAGAACCACTACAACCTGCTGGCACGCGAGGAGGAGCGCGAGATGCTTCCGCTGTGCGGCGACGAGGGCGTCGGCACGATCGTGTGGAGCCCGCTGGCCAGGGGCAGGCTGGCCCGTCCCTACGGCGGGGAGTCCACCGCCAGGTCCGCCAACGACGGCTTCGCCGACATGCTGTACGCCGCAACGGCAGACAGCGACCGCGCGATCATCGACGCGGTGGGACGCGTCGCCGACGGCCGCGCGGTGACCCGCGCACAGATCGCACTCGCCTGGCTGCGCAAGAACCCCGTCGTTGCGGCGCCACTGGTCGGCGCGAGCAGTACGTCACAGATCGACGATGCGGTCGCGTCGCTCGACATCGACCTCACCGGCGACGAGATCTGGCAACTCGAACAGCACTACACGCCGCGCTACGACTTCCAAGGCATCTCGAGTGATGCTGCGGCACAGCAGATCATGGCTCAGATCCCGCAGCTCGCCACGGGTTAGGCGCAGTAGGAATGGGTGGCGAACGTCAGTGCCCGTTGATACAGCGGATCGAGCTGGCGATCGGCGATGACGGCACGCACGGCGTCGTCGCGCAGCTGGCCACACGCGGGTCCGCGCAGCGAATCCCAGTGCAGCGCCATCTCGGTCACCATCTGGTGATTGAACCCGTCGATGGCAGCACGCGACGCCGACAGGTCGGGAGCGTCCGACGGCGCGGCGGCAGGGTCGAGCTTCCACTGGCCGAACCGGGTGTACTCGATGCCCTCGGTGGCGTGCACCTGATCGGTGAAGATGGTCCGCACGGGCTGCGGGTCGATGCCCTGCTTCGTCGCGTCGGCGCCCGCTGAATCGACCACCTGCTTTGACCGGGGCGGGTCCTCGATCGAACCGCCCTTCACCCATTTGAACGCGGAGACGGGCTCCGCCGTCTGCAAGCGTTGGGCCGCGGTATCCACCAGGCGGTACAGGGGGCTCGGGTCGTCGGCGTGCGCGCTAGGGGCGGTGCCGATCAGCCCGGTTAGGACGGTTGTGGTGAGGAGAAGGACAGTAGGTCGCACGTGGTCCATCATGCTCCAGCCTTCTGGTTACGCTGTCCTGCGTGACTCGGCAGAAGATCCTCATCACCGGCGCCAGCTCTGGCCTTGGCGCGGGCATGGCCCGCCAGTTCGCGGCCAAGGGGCGTGACCTGGCGCTGTGTGCGCGCCGTACCGACAACCTCGAGGAGCTGAAGGCCGAACTCACCGGTCGGTACCCCGGCATCACGGTGGCCGTCGCGGCGCTGGACGTCAACGACCACGAGGCGGTGCCGAAGGTGTTCGCCGAGCTGGACGAGGAGCTCGGGGGTGTCGACTGCGTCATCGTGAACGCAGGCATCGGCAAGGGCTATCCGATTGGTGGCGGCAAGCCCTGGGCCAACAAGGCCACCCTCGAGACAAATCTGGTCTCGGGTCTGGTGCAGATCGAAGCGGCGCTCGAGATGTTCAAGAAGACGGGCAGGGGCCACCTGGTGCTGGTGTCCTCGGTGCTCGGCAACAAGGGCGTGCCGGGCGGCAAGGCCGCCTACGCCGCGAGCAAGGCGGGCATGACGTCGCTCGGGGAGTCGTTGCGCGCCGAGTACCCTTCGGGGCCAATCAAGATCACGGTGCTCGAGCCCGGCTACATCGAATCCGAGATGACCGCGAAGTCGGCCACGACGATGCTCATGGTGGACAACGAGACCGGCGTCAAGGCCATGGTCGATGCCATCGAGAAGGAGAAGGGCCGCGCCGTCGTGCCCGCCTGGCCGTGGTGGCCGCTGGTGGAGCTCATGAAGGTGCTGCCCCCGAGGTTTACCCAGCGCTTCGCCTAACCCCCTGCGATTTCGGCGCGTTTGCGGCCGCTGACCGTCCGCCAGCGCGCCCGAATCGCCTCACCCCCACCAGAACGCCGTGGCGATCGCGACGTAGAGCGCGCAGAGCACTGCCCCCTCGAACCAGTTCGATTCGCCATCGAAGGTCACGATCACGGCGACCAACGCCGACATGATCATCACCGCCAACAGCAGCGGCGAGAACACCAGATCGAAGCCGGGCTGGCCGAGCCATATTGCTGCCAGACAGATGATGGGGGCGATGGTGAGCGCGATCTGGACGGGCGACTGCAGGATCACCTGCACTGCATAGTCCATCTGGTTCTTCGCGGCCAACTGGATGCCGACGAAGTTCTCCACGGCGTTGCCTGCGATCGCGACGATCACCAGACCGGCGAAGACCTCGTTGATGCCCGCTGCCTCCATCGCCGGCTCCAAGGCGGCCACGAACCACTCCGACACGAAGGCCGCACCGATACCTGCGGCGGCGAGCATGCCGATGGCCATCGCCAGCGGCCACTCCCCGTGCGCCGTCGCGACACTGGCGGCCTTGGCCGAATCAGGGCTGGCCACAATGGGAGACGACGCTCTCGCGGGTGTATCCGGGGTGCTCGATCGCTTTCCGAGCGTGAAAGGCAGCGAGAGTGCGAACAACACGAGCATGACGATGGACACCACCACCGACACCGCTCTCTCGTGTGAGGCGGCCGGGGTGTGTAGGGAGGCGGTGAGCGACGGGACGGCGAGGATGAACACCGCGAGGGTGAACATCAGTCCCAGAGTGCGCACGTCTTCGGCGGCGAAGCGCTGCCGACCATGCTTCAGGCCCCCGACGACGAACGCCAGCCCGAGTACCAGCAGGGCGTTGGACAGGATGGAGCCGACGAGCGTCGCCTTCACGACCTCGAAGAGGCCTGCCTTGAGCGCGAACATGATGACGAACAGTTCCGGGAGGTTCCCCAACGCCGTCTGCAGGATTCCAGTTGCGTTGGCCCCGAGACGATCTCCGAGCGCCTCAACCGACCGGCCGACCAGAGACGCAAGGGTGGCCAGCGCAAGCGCGGACACGATGAACGCCAGCACCGCGTTGGCGTGGGCGAAGTACAGGCCTCCGGCAGCCGCTGCCGCCACGACCGTGACGGTGAGCATGATCTGGTCGCGTCGGGTCAGTAGCTGTGGCCGTTCAGCGTGAGTGGTCGTCACGGGCTTCTCCTGCTCTGGTCGCGCCGAAGTGTGCCAGAACCGAGCTCTCCACGCTGAGCAGTGCGCCAACGTGACTGGAAAAGATTCTGGTGACGGCCTCGCCGCCGAGCGACTCGTGCAGGCCAACCCGCGGTGAGCGCGGTGCGGTGAGCGCGGTGCGGGTGCACAAATCGCAGATGACCGCCGACAAGGTTGACAGATCGTTGGGTTTTCCAAACAATGTGTTGTATGAGTCCGGTGAGGCGTGGAGAAACACTCCCCATCCACAACCGCATCAGCGTCCTGCGCGCCGAGCGGAGGATGACGCGGGCCGAGCTCGCAGCGTTGATCAACGTGAATCCGCAGACAGTGGGCGCACTGGAGCGAGGCGATCACTACCCGAGCCTCGATCTCGCCTTTCGGATCTGCGACGTCTTCGGCCTTCCGGTCGAGGCGGTCTTCTCGCGCGCTGCGTTCACCCCGCTGTCCGCCGAGCTCTACGGAAGAACGACTCGAACGAAGGGAAGCGAACACGATGACGCAGGCAACGCAGTCTGACCCGAACCTGCTGGATCGATACCAGGCGTATCGCACCCGGCGGTTCCTCAAACACGAACGCAGGTACGGAAATGCCTTGAGTGGCTGGCGCAATCAGGGTAGACGCCGTGTGCTGGTGATCGTCCTGGGCGTGGCTTTTGCGCTGATGTTCGCAGTCGGGGTGGTGTGCGCGTTCGGTGTGACGTGGGCACCGCTGTTGTGGCTGCCCGCATGCTTCGTCTTCTACCCGACGTGGATGGCCCTGCAGATCGTGTCGGGACGTCAGGGCGATGCACCGGAGGCTGCACTCGACGAGTACGAGATCCAGCAGCGCAACAGCGCGCGCTCCATCGGGCTGACCGTGACGCAGAACCTCATGCTGCTGCCGATTGCCTACTTGATCATCGGCTCGGTGCTGACGCGCGGAACCGACGTCTCGATGGCCTACGCAGGCGGGCTGATGTCACTCACGGTGTTGCTCATCGGAGGCTGCACTCCCGCAATGATTCTCGGCTGGAGCCGGGCCGACTCGGACGCCGAGGACGGCTAGGCGATCCTGCTGTCGTGACGCAGTAGTTGCGCGGCGTCGTGGTCGTGGGTGGGCACGATGGTCACACGCCCCTTGGCGGCGTGCAGCCGGTGCAAGGTCCGGAAGGTCTCCGATCGATCCACGTCCGCGATGCCGCCTGGATAGCTCGACTTCTGCCGGATGTCCTCGATCTGCCACGTGTGCCACGCCGCGTCACCGGCCAGCAGCACCCAACCGTCGTTGGTGTGCAACAGGATTCCGACGCTGCCGGGTGTGTGCCCGGCGAGGTCGACGAGCACCACGGAGCCGTCGCCGAACAGGTCATGACTGCTCGCGAAGGTCAGCACCGGCGGCCCATCCAGGTCATAGTCGACGGTCGTGCGGCCCACCAACGAATCCCGGACGCCGCCCACCGGCGCGATGGGACCCGTCATCACCCAATCCCGTTCTCGGCGATGGAGGTGCACGGGCAGGTCGGGAAGGTCGAGCAGACCGCACACGTGATCCCAGTGCGCGTGTGTCGGCAATGCGAAGTCGACGGCGCCAAACCCGGACTCCTGCAGTGCGGTGACGGTCGGGACGACGTCGGCAGGCGGGCGCACCGCAGGTCGCAGGAACGCGGGAAGTTGTGCGACGGCCCGTGTCCCGGCGTCGACGCACACGCCGGGATCCACGATGAAGGTGGCCTGCGGGTGCGTCACGACGAACGATGCGAGCGAGTTGCCGAGCCGTCGCGGCTGCCTGCGTCCCTCGACGATGAAGGCGGTCGGGACCGACTGGCGCACCTGCCGCAGCGCCGTGACGGACACCGTGACCGAGGACTGCGGCAATCCGGCATCGGTCAGCGATCGCAGGAACCGGTCATCGGCTCGGCGGGGCCGGACCGCAGCCGAGGCGAGTCCGATGAGGGCGCCGCAGCATGCGGCGAGTGTTGGCGATTGCACGTTTCGGGGCATGTGCGCGAAGCTATAACTTCAGGTCGACCTGAAGTAAAGGGGCGAAAAATGACTCCAACCGGACAACGCATCGGGGACGCTGCGGCGACGCTCGGCGTCGCGACGCACGTCCTGCGTCACTGGGAGGACGTCGGCCTGCTACGCCCGCGCAGGCTGAGTTCGGGCCACCGCGCCTACGACGAGCAGACGATCGGCCAGGCCAGGATGATTAAGATCTGCCAACGGGCCGGGCTGTCCCTTGCCGACATCGGTGCGCTCGGCGCGAGCGACCGCGCGCAACGCATCGCACTCATCGAACTCAAGCGCGCCGAACTCGCCGAGCACCTCGCTCGAGTTCGGCGCGCCGACGAGTTCCTCGCACACATCGTGAACTGCACGCACCACGTCATCTCCGAGTGCCCGGAGTGCTCGGAGCTAGTCGGCGATCAGGCGCTTCGGCCCCGCTCCACTCGGTAGTGGCGGACCAGCGCGTCGGTCGAACTGTCGGACTGCTTGGCGGGGGAGCCGTCGTCGGTGATCACCGGCAGCAGCGCCTTGGCCTGGGTCTTGCCCAGCTCCACCCCCCACTGGTCGAACGAGTCGATGCCCCAGATGACGCCCTCGGTGAACACCTGGTGTTCGTAAAGCGCGATCAGCTGGCCCACCACCGATGGCGTCAACTTGGTCGCGAGAATCGAAGTGGTTGGCCGGTTTCCGGGCATCACCTTGTGCGGGACGGCGGCGGCAGGCGTGCCTTCTGCAGCGATCTCCTCGGCGGTCTTGCCGAATGCCAGCACCTGAGTCTGCGCGAAGAAGTTGCTCATCAGCAGGTCGTGCATGCTGCCAGTGCCGTCGGCGGTGGGCAGGTCGTCGGTGGGCTGGCTGAACCCAATGAAGTCGGCGGGGATCAGCCGCGTGCCCTGGTGGATCAACTGGTAGAACGCGTGCTGACCGTTGGTTCCCGCTTCGCCCCAATAGATTTCACCGGTCTCGGTGGTGACGGGGCTGCCGTCGGCCCGCACCGACTTGCCGTTGGACTCCATCGTCAACTGCTGCAGGTACGCCGCGAAGCGGGCCAGGTCGTTCGAGTACGGCAGCACCGCCCGCGCCTGGGCGTCGAAGAACTCGTTGTACCAGAGCCCGATGAGGCCAAGCAGCGCAGGCGCATTGGCATCCAGCGGCGTGGTCTTGAAGTGCTCGTCGATGACGTGGAACCCGGCGAGGAACTCGGCGAACCGCTCCTTGCCGACCACCGCCATCACCGATAGGCCGATCGCCGAGTCCACCGAGTACCGGCCGCCGACCCAGTCCCAGAAGCCGAACATGTTGGCGGTGTCGATGCCGAACTCGTCGACCAGCTTCTTGTTGGTCGAGACGGCGACGAAGTGCTTGGACACGGCGGCATCGCCGAGCGCGTCAGTGAGCCAGCGCCGGGCCGCAGTCGCGTTGGTCAGGGTCTCCAACGTCGAGAAGGTCTTCGACGCGACGATGAAAAGCGTTGTGGCGGGGTCGAGTCCGTCGAGCTTGGCGACCAGGTCGGCCGGGTCGACGTTGGACACGAATCGCGCCGAGATGCCCGCGTCGGCGTAGTGCCGCAGCGCCTGATAGACCATCACCGGGCCGAGGTCCGACCCGCCGATCCCGATGTTGACGACGGTCGTGATGCGCTCACCCGTCGCGCCCGTCCACTCACCGTTGCGCAGCCGGTCGGTGAAGGCGCCCATCGCGTCGAGCACCTCGTGCACGTCGGCGACGACGTCCTGCCCGTCGACCACCAGCTCGGCACCCTTGGGCAGCCGCAGCGCGGTGTGCAGCACCGCGCGGTCCTCCGAGGTGTTGATGTGCACGCCGGAGAACATGGCGTCGCGCTTGGCCTCCAGACCGGCAGCCTTGGCCAGGTCGACGAGCAGCCCCAGCGTCTCGCGGGTGACCCGGTGCTTGCTGTAGTCGATGTACAGGTCACCGACGGTGAGCGTCAGCTCGCGGCCGCGTCCGGAGTCCTCTTTGAAGAGCTCGCGCAGGGTCTTGGTGCCGACCTGATCGTGATGGCTGACCAACGCGTTCCACGCCGGAGTCTTGGTGATGTCGGGGATTTGAACACTCTCAGAGGACATATCCCGACCCTAGTGCGGCGACGCTTTCGAGGGTGTAAATGATGGATGCATGGATATCGACAAGCTCCTCGCATCCGTACCCACCGGCCTGTGGATCGGCGGTGAAGAGCGCACGTCGTCGTCGACGTTCGACGTGCTCAACCCGGCGACCGACGAGGTGTTGATCGCGATCGCCGACGCCACTCCCGCCGACGGGATCGCCGCCCTCGACGCGGCGGCGGCCGTGCAGGGGGAGTGGGCCGCGACGCCGCCCCGCGAGCGGGGCGAGGTTCTGCGGTCGGTGTTCGAGGCGATCACCGCGCGCGCCGACGAGTTCGCAACGCTGATGACCCTGGAGATGGGCAAGGTCTACGCCGAGAGCCTGGGCGAGGTGAAGTACGGCGCCGAGTTCTTCCGCTGGTTCGCCGAGGAAGCCGTCCGCATCGGCGGCCGCTACACCAAGAGTCCTGCGGGCACCGGTCGCATCATCGTCACCAAGTCCGCCGTCGGCCCGTGCCTGGCCATCACGCCGTGGAACTTCCCGCTGGCGATGGGCACCCGCAAGATCGGACCCGCGATGGCGGCCGGCTGCACGATGATCATCAAGCCCGCCCAGGAAACGCCGCTGACGATGCTGCTGCTGGCCAAGCTGATGGACGACGCAGGCCTGCCCAAGGGCGTGCTGTCCATCCTGCCGACGAGCAAGCCCGGCGATCTGACCACGGCCCTCATCGACGACGGACGCCTGCGCAAGCTGACCTTCACCGGATCCACGGGGGTGGGCAAGGCGCTGGCGAAGCAGAGCTCCGATCAGCTGCTACGGCTGTCGCTCGAGCTGGGCGGCAACGCGCCGTTCATCGTGTTCGACGACGCCGACGTCGACGCTGCCGTCGAGGGCGCACTGCTGGCCAAGATGCGCAACGGCGGCGAGGCCTGTACGGCGTCGAACCGTTTCCACGTCGCCAACGCGGTGCGCAAGGAGTTCACCGAGAAGCTGGTCAAGCGGATGAGCGAGTACACCCTTGGCAACGGGCTCGACTCGTCGTCGACGCTGGGCCCGCTGGTCAACGCCAAGCAGGTCGGCACCGTCGAGGATCTGGTGTCGGATGCGGTGTCCAAGGGTGCGACGGTGGCCGTCGGCGGCGTCGCGCCAGAGGGCCCCGGTCACTTCTATCCGGCGACGGTGCTGTCCGGGGTGCCCGCGGATGCGCGGATCCTGAAGGAGGAGGTGTTCGGTCCGGTCGCCCCCGTCATCGGCTTCGACACCGAGGAAGAGGGCATTGCCGCGGCCAACGACACCGAATACGGTCTGGCCGCCTACATCTATACGCAGGGCCTCGACCGTGCGCTGCGAGTCGCCGAGGCGATCGAGGCAGGCATGGTCGGCGTCAACCGCGGCGTGATCTCGGACCCCGCGGCACCATTCGGCGGCGTCAAGCAGTCGGGCTTCGGCCGTGAAGGCGGGTCGGAGGGCATCGAGGAGTACCTCGACACCAAGTACATCGCCTTGACCAACTAGGGCTCCTGGCGTCACATTTGGGCGCAAGCTATGCCCATGGAGCAGTGCAGGTAGCCGTGCGCGTACTCCTTGTGGTGTCGGCGTTCAACGGGCTATCGCAGCGCGTATGGGATGAGCTGCGTGCGCGTGGGCACAACGTGGCGGTCTCGGTGCACGACGGCCCGGCGAGCGTCGCTGCCGCCGCGTTTGCCGCAGAACCCGATCTCGTGCTGTGTCCGTACCTCAAGGAGAGGGTGCCAGCCGAGGTTTGGCGGAACTGGCCGACCGTGATCCTGCATCCGGGGCCGGTCGGGGATCAAGGCCCGTCCTCCCTGGATCGCGCGATCCTGGACGAGGTACCGGTCTGGGGCGTAACCGCATTCGGCGCGGTTGAAGAATTCGACGGCGGCCCGATCTGGGCGTGCCGCACCTTCGCCATGCCCGTCGTCTCGCCCCGAAAGTCCGCGCTGTACGGCGGACCGGTAACTGCGGCAGCCGTGGCTTGCGTGCTCGACGTCGTGGCGCGAGCGGCCGATCCCGCGTTCCGGCCCACTTCGCTCCAGAAGGCCAGCCGGCCCGTCCCTGGAACGACGAGACGGCCCGGTCTCAGCCAAGCCGATCGCCGGTTCGACTGGGCAGCCGATTCGGAGTCGATCGTGCGCCGGATCCGCGCGGCCGACGGGTTTCCCGGTGTCCGCACGGTGCTCGCCGGCCAAGAGGCCAGTGTGTTCGACGCGCGACCTGGCATTGGTGTCGGCGTTCCCGGCAAGATCATCGGCCGCTGCCGCGGGCATGTGCTGGTCGCGACCGGATCGGGAGCAGTGTGGATCGGGCAGGCGCGACGGATAGGTGGCATCAAACTCCCCGCAACCACGGTGCTGCCGGTCGCGGATGTGCCGATCGTGGAGGACGGCCCGCAGGACATCTCGTATCGGCGCGAGGGCGCGGTTGGGTACCTGACATTCTCGTTCTACAACGGTGCCGCCGGGGTCGACGAGTGCCGGCGACTGGAGTCCGCGTTGCGTTGCGCTGCGCAGCACGACACTCAGGTACTCGTCCTGCGATCCGGTCCCGAGGTGTTCTGTACCGGCATCCACCTCGGCGAGATCGACGCCGCTCCCGATCCGGCGACCGCAGCATGGGACAACATCAAGGCCATCAACGGGGTGTGCCGCGCCTTGATCGAGATCAACGACCAGATCACCATCGCCGCCTTCGCCGGGCCGGCAGCAGCCGGCGGCGTCATGCTCGGGCTCGGCGCCGACGTGATCGTCGGGCGCAGCGGGGTGATGCTCAACCCGTACTACGACATCGGGTTGCACGGCTCCGAGCTCCACACACTCACCTTGCCGCACCGAGTCTGCCATCAAGGGTCGGCGACGTTGTTGTCGGCGAAGCTTCCGATCAGCACTGATCGCGCGGCGGCCATCGGGCTGGTCGACCTCGTTGGTCCCGCCGATCCCGGTGAGTTCAGCGAATGGCTGGACGACGTCGCAGACCGCCATACCGACCCGGCGGCGTGGCGGAGTGTCATCTACTCCCGCATCCCGGTTGACCGGCCGTTGGATTACTACGAGTCCCTGGAGCTCGCCGAAATGGCTCGGGACGTGTACGACGATTCGCACGGATTCGCCGCCGCCCGACGCTCTTTCGTCCTCAAGAACCGATTTCGGCCCGCCACCGACGGCCTCGCCATATCAGGCGACCCGAATGACTTCGACGATTTCATCGACGACAACACACTGCGACACATGTGGGGGTTGGCGCCACACGCCTGAAGGCTAGTGGCCGAGGCGGCCGCGGCCCATGCGCAGCAGCAGCATCGCGAGGTTCTTGCCCTCGGGGCCGAGTGCGCTGAAGCGCTCGATGACCTTCATCTCGCGGCTGTGCACCAAGCGGGTGCCGCCGGAGGCCATCCGCGCCTTGCCGATGGCCTGCGAGACCTCGGTTCGGCGCTTGACTGCCGCGAGGATCTCGGCATCGAGGCGATCGATCTCGTGACGCAGGTCGTCGATGCTGAGCTCTTCAGCGTCGAGTGATGTTGGAGAAGACATTGGTGACTCCTGATTCTCGTTGTGTGGGAGGTCTGGTCTCATCCGGTTTCGGGCCTCACACAAGAGACGAGCCCCGGATCCGGAAGCGGACCGCGGGGCTCTAGGAAGCAGCTAGACCACGGATACCGCAGGCGGGTATCCGTAAAAAAATCGTCCCTGCAGATTGAGCACCATACGAGTGTGCCATCAACCGTCGCGTCGGCGCAAAGTGTCCCTGGCCAGCGGTAGATTCGTACTTGATATGTCTCTCTCTTCCCCGGCCACCGAAACTGACCAACTCCTGGACGGCCTGAACCCTCAGCAGCGACTGGCCGTGCTGCACGAGGGCACGCCGCTGCTCATCGTCGCCGGCGCCGGGTCCGGCAAGACTGCGGTGCTGACCCGCCGGATCGCCTACCTTCTGGCCGCCCGTGACGTCGGGGTCGGGCAGGTACTGGCCATCACGTTCACCAACAAGGCCGCCGCCGAGATGCGTGAGCGCGTCGTCGACCTGGTCGGTCCCCGCGCCCGCTCGATGTGGGTGTCCACGTTCCACTCCACGTGTGTGCGGATCCTGCGCAACCAGGCCTCGCTGCTGCCCGGGCTGAACTCCAACTTCTCGATCTACGACGCCGACGACTCGCGACGGTTGCTGCTGATGATCGGCAAGGACATGGGCCTGGACACCAAGCGATACTCGCCGCGGCTGCTGTCCAACGGCATCTCCAACCTCAAGAACGAGTTGATCGGTCCGGAGCAGGCGGCGGCCGAGGCATCGGAGGCGGAGGAGGACTTGGCGCGCATCGTCGCCGACGTCTTCGCCGAGTACCAGCGCCGGCTGCGCGCGGCCAACGCGCTGGACTTCGACGACCTGATCGGCGAGACCGTGGCTGTGCTGCAAGCCTTTCCGCAGATCGCCCAGTACTACCGGCGGCGCTTCCGGCACATCCTGGTCGACGAGTATCAGGACACCAACCACGCGCAGTACATGCTGGTGCGCGAGCTGGTGGGCCACGACCTCGAGGAGGGCGCCGACAGTGTGCCCGCCGGCGAGCTGTGCGTGGTGGGTGACGCCGATCAGTCCATCTACGCGTTCCGCGGCGCCACCATCCGCAACATCGAGGACTTCGAGCGCGACTACCCGAACGCGACGACCATTCTGCTGGAACAGAATTACCGATCCACGCAGAACATCCTGAACGCGGCCAATTCCGTCATCTCCCGCAACGCCGGTCGCCGCGAGAAGCACCTGTGGACCGACGCCGGTGAAGGCGAGCTCATCGTCGGCTACGTCGCCGACAACGAGCACGACGAGGCGCGCTTCGTCGCCCAAGAGATCGATGCGCTCTCCGATCGCGGTGACATCACTTACAACGACGTCGCGGTGTTCTACCGCACCAACAACTCCTCGCGTGCCATCGAAGAGGTCTTCATCCGCGCGGGCATCCCGTACAAAGTCGTTGGCGGAGTTCGGTTCTACGAGCGCAGGGAGATCCGCGACATCGTTGCCTACCTGCGGGTGCTCGACAATCCCGGCGACGCGGTGAGCATGCGGCGCATCCTCAACACGCCGCGGCGTGGCATCGGTGACCGCGCCGAGGCCTGCGTCGCGGTGTACGCCGAGAACACCGGCGCCAGCTTCAACGACGCCCTGCAGGCCGCCGCCGAGGGCAAGGTCCCGATGCTGAACACCCGCTCGGAGAAGGCGATCGCTTCGTTCGTCGAGCTCCTCGACGAACTGCGGGGGAAGTTGGGCGACGAGCTGGGCGTGCTGGTCGAGGCGGTGCTCGAACGTACGGGATACCGTCGTGAACTCGAATCATCCAGCGACCCACAGGATCTGGCCCGTCTCGACAACCTCAACGAACTCGTCAGCGTCGCACACGAATTCAGCATCGACATGGCCAATGCCGCTGCGCTGCGCGAGGAGTCGGACGAGGTGCCGGACGAGGACATCCCCGACACCGGCGTCCTGGCCCAGTTCCTGGAGCGGGTGTCACTGGTGGCCGACGCCGACGAACTACCCGAGCACGGCGCGGGCGTCGTCACCATGATGACCCTGCACACCGCGAAGGGTCTCGAGTTCCCCGTCGTCTTCGTGACCGGCTGGGAGGACGGCATGTTCCCGCACATGCGGGCACTCGGTGACGCAGGCGAGTTGTCCGAGGAGCGGCGGCTGGCCTACGTCGGCATCACGCGGGCACGCCAGCGGCTCTACCTCAGTCGCGCGAAGGTGCGTTCGTCGTGGGGTCAGCCGATGCTGAACCCGGAATCGCGGTTCCTGCGCGAGATTCCGCAAGAGCTCATCGATTGGCGACGCGTGGAGTCCGCCGCGCCGTCGTTCAGCGCACCCGTGAGCGGGGCGGGGCGGTTCGGCACACCCCGTCAGGCGCCGACGCGGGGCTTGGCGAGCAAGCGGCCGCCGATCGTGCTCGAGCCCGGCGATCGCGTCACGCACGACAAGTACGGGCTGGGGCGGGTCGAGGAGGTGTCCGGCATCGGCGAGTCGGCGATGTCGCTGATCGACTTCGGCAGCGCAGGGCGGGTCAAGCTCATGCACAACCACGCGCCGATCCAGAAGCTCTAACGGCGGGCAGGAGCGCAGCGACCGGGGGATTGGCTAACGAGTCCAGCGCTTGGTGGCGGGTAGGAACGCCAGCACCACGCTGGCGACCGGCAGTACCGGGATGCCGTAGACGATCGGCGGTAACGCTGCGCCCGCGACGAAGAGGCCGGCGAAGATCATCAACGACACTGCCGAGCCAACCAGGATCAGCACCCGCCCGATGCGGCGGTGCAGCAGCAGCGCGATCAGACCGGCGATGGTCGCACCCGCCGACACTGCGGTGAGGAAACCGATTGCCACGCAGAACAATTCATCGGTCCGCCACCAGCCGGCGATCAACGACGTGGCGATGACGGCGGTGGCCCACCCGCTGATGATGCTGACCGTCGCGGTGATCGACGCTGCCACGGGACTGGGCCGCCCCCTGCCGGATCCGATCGCCACCGGCGTCGGGCGGGGGATGTAACTGGTTTGCGGATCATCGTGACCCGGCGCCGACGGCGGGATGAAGCTCGTCTGCGGCTCGTCGGAAGACGGCGCCGACTGCAGAGGGAAGGAACCGGTGGGATGCCGACGGATGATGCTCGTTTGCGGGCCGGAGTCGTCGGGCTGACGCCGAATCTGCGGGTGTTCGGGTGATCCGAAGGTCAAGGTGTCCTTCCCCGAATCGACCCGCTCCGGTCAGCCGACGTATTTGCCGGGGCCAAGCCCCCGCTGCGCCAACCACGGCACGGGATCGATCCGATTGGTGCCGCCCAGCAGAACTTCGAAGTGCAGGTGCGGACCGGTCGAGTTGCCCCGGTTACCGATGGTAGCGATCTGATCGCCGGCCATGACGCGCTGGCCGACGCTGACCAGCCAGGTGTTCACGTGGCCGTACAGCGTGACGGTGCCGTCGGAGTGGCGCAGCTTGACCCACGCGCCGTAGCCCGCGGTCGGGCCCGCGTCGATCACGACGCCGTCGGAGGCCGCCACGATCGGGGTGCCGATCGAGTTGGCGATGTCGATGCCGCCGTGCAGAACGCCCCAGCGGTATCCGAAGCCCGACGTCCACACGCCCTTGGTCGGCATGACGAACAGCGGCCGGGCCAGCCTGGCCTCGCGCTCCGCGCGTTCCTGGGCGAAGGCCGCGGCCTTCTGGATCTCCTCGGTGTGCACAGAGGCGCTCTCCGCCGCGGGGGCGACCGTGACGATCTGCATGCCGTCCGCCGAGCCGGTGATGGCGCCGCCGCCGTCGGTGAACGCGGACTGCCCCGCGGCCAGCATGGTGGCTTCCTGCGGGGTGTCGGTGCTATTGACGACCGAGTAGGCAGCTGCGGCGGTTGCGCCTGCGGCCATCGCGGCGGCGACCAGGCGGGCCTTCATGGCGCTGTTGTCGGGCTTGCGGTGCACGCCACGACGGCTGCTCATGTCGATGACGTCGGTCGCGGCGATGCCGTCGCTGACGTCGGTGTGGCTGGAGCGGTAGGCGCGTGCCGACGGTCGGTCCTCGTCGTCACGCGGCTGAAAACGGGTCGGCACGACGAGCCGCAGCGGCACTAGATCGTCGGTGTCGTGAAGGTCGTCCAACTCGGGGGCGTGCATGACGCGGGTCTCGCGGTCGAACGCGGAGCAATTGGAGTAGCCCAGTTCACCGACCAGATCGGGGAGGTCACCGAACTCGTTGAACGGGATGATGTCGGTGATGGCGTTGTCGTGTCGGAAGGACCGTCGGGGGTCAGTGGCGTTCGTCGAAACCCCTTGCGGAGACTTGGACGAACCCTGCTCTGCCAACCGAATGCGTCCTTCTCGTCGTGACCGTAACGTTATCTAGACCCAGGCACGTTAACCAAAATCCAATGTTGGTGGCAACCCGAGCTTCGATTCCCGTCGATATTGTGATCTGGATCACCATGGGGTGCCGGTGAGATGTACCACATGAGCGGTAGGCGGTGCCGACGCGTTCGACTCGTGTGGATAAAGTTCGGCACGAGCCTCTCAGGCGACAACCTCGAAATCAACTCAATCGTCAACGCAGACAGACTCAGGAAGTTCGGGTAAGCGCATGGATCTATTCGAATACCAGGCGAAGGAGCTGTTCGCCAAGCACAACGTGCCCACCTCTCCCGGCCGCGTCACCGACACGGCAGAGGGCGCCAAGGCCATCGCCGAGGAAATCGGCAGGCCCGTCATGGTGAAGGCGCAGGTCAAGGTTGGCGGACGCGGCAAGGCCGGCGGCGTGAAGTACGCGGCCACCCCCGACGACGCCTTCACGCACGCACAGAACATCCTCGGCCTGGACATCAAGGGCCACGTCGTGAAGAAGCTGCTTGTCGCCGAGGCGAGTGACATCGCCGAGGAGTACTACATCTCCTTCCTGCTCGACCGCTCCAACCGCACCTACCTGGCCATGTGCTCGGTCGAGGGCGGCATGGAGATCGAAGAGGTCGCGGCGACCAAGCCTGAGCGCCTCGCCAAGGTCCCGGTCGACGCCGTCAAGGGTGTGGACCTGGCCACCGCACGTTCGATCGCCGAGCAGGGCCACCTGCCCGCCGAGGTGCTCGACGCAGCGGCCGTGACCATCTCCAAGCTGTGGGACGTGTTCATCGGCGAGGACGCCACGCTGGTGGAGGTCAACCCGCTGGTCCGCACGCCCGACGATCAGATCCTCGCGCTTGACGGCAAGGTCACCCTCGACGGCAACGCCGACTTCCGTCAGCCCGGCCACGAGGAGTTCGAGGACAAGGACGCCACGGACCCGCTCGAGCTCAAGGCCAAGGAGAACGACCTCAACTACGTCAAGCTCGACGGTGAGGTCGGCATCATCGGCAACGGCGCCGGTCTTGTCATGTCGACGCTGGACGTCGTCGCCTACGCCGGCGAGAAGCACGGCGGCGTGAAGCCGGCGAACTTCCTCGACATCGGTGGCGGTGCCTCGGCCGAGGTGATGGCCAATGGGCTCGACGTCATCCTCGGCGACAGCCAGGTCAAGAGCGTGTTCGTCAACGTGTTCGGCGGCATCACCGCGTGCGACGCGGTGGCCAATGGCATCGTCGGCGCGCTGGAGAAGCTCGGCGCCGACGCCAACAAGCCGCTGATCGTCCGCCTGGACGGCAACAACGTCGAAGAGGGCCGCGCGATCCTCGCGAAGGCCAATCATCCCCTGGTGATCCAGGCCGACACGATGGACGCCGGGGCCGACAAGGCCGCCGAGCTGGCCAACAAGTAAGGGGCGCTTGATATGTCGATTTTCCTTAACGCAGACAGCAAGGTCATCGTCCAGGGCATCACCGGCGGCGAAGGCACCAAGCACACCGCCCTGATGCTCAAGGCGGGCACGCAGGTCGTCGGCGGCGTCAACGCGCGCAAGGCCGGAACGACGGTGTCGCACAAGGATGAGGATGGCAACGACGTCGAGCTTCCGGTGTTCGCGAGCGTCGCGGAGGCCATGAAGGAGACCGGCGCCGACGTGTCGATCGCCTTCGTGCCGCCCGCCTTCTCGAAGGACGCCATCATCGAGGCGATCGACGCCGAGATCCCGCTGCTCGTCGTCATCACCGAGGGAATCCCGGTGCAGGACAGCGCATATGCGTGGGCCTACAACGTCGACAAGGGTGAGAAGACCCGCATCATCGGGCCGAACTGTCCCGGCATCATCACGCCAGGCGAGTCGCTGGTCGGAATCACCCCGAACAACATCACCGGCAAGGGCCCGATCGGCCTGGTGTCGAAGTCCGGCACGCTGACCTACCAGATGATGTACGAGCTGCGCGATCTCGGCTTCTCGACTGCCATCGGCATCGGCGGCGACCCGGTCATCGGCACCACCCACATCGACGCCATCGAGGCGTTCGAGAAGGATCCCGAGACCAAGATCATCGTGATGATCGGCGAGATCGGTGGCGACGCCGAGGAGAAGGCCGCCGCCTACATCAAGGCCAACGTGAGCAAGCCGGTCGTCGGCTACGTCGCTGGCTTCACTGCTCCCGAGGGCAAGACGATGGGCCACGCGGGCGCCATCGTGTCAGACGGTGCTGGCACCGCCGAGGGCAAGAAGGAAGCGCTCGAGGCGGCAGGCGTGAAGGTCGGCAAGACGCCGTCCGCCACCGCGGCGCTGGCGCGGGAGCTGCTCGCAAGCCTGTAACCCCGTTCTGCGTGAGCAGACGCAAAGTGCCCTCGATCCCAGCGATCGAGGGCACTTCGCGTCTGTTCGCGAGGCAGCGGGTTGGAACACGTTCTAGTTTTCGGTTAGCCTTGCGAAGTAACACTCGCCAGGAGGTCTGTAATGCAGGTCGACCCACGCACCCCTGTCATCGTCGGCGTCGGACAGTTCACCGAACGCATAGATGACGCCGACTATCGGGGCATGTCGGCGGTGGATCTGGCGACCGAGGCGGTCCGGGCCGCGCTTGCCGACACCGGCGCCGACGCGGCGGTCGTGACGCAGGCGATCGAGGTGTTCGCGGGGCTGCGGCAGTTCGAGATCTGCACGCCATTCGACAAGCCACTGCTCGGAGCGTCCGACAACTACGTGCGGTCGGTCGCGAACCGGGTCGGCGCTGATCCGGTGCGCGCGGTACTCGAGCCGATCGGCGGCAACGGCCCACAGAAGCTGGTGACCGAGTTCGCCGGCGCGATCGCGACGGGCGACATCGAGGTGGCGTTGGTCCTGGGCTCCGAGAACGGTTCCACGTTGAAGACTTTCGCGCGCCGCGAAGACAAGCCGGACCACGGTGAGCACGTCGGCGGCCAGCTGGAAGACCGCGGCTATGGCTTCGAGCGGTACATGAACGAGTACACCGCCAAGCACGGCCTGACTGGCGCGCCGGTGCAGTACGGATTGCTCGACAATGCCCGCCGCGCGCGGCTGGGTCTGAGCGTGGACGAGTACCGCCGAAAGATGGCCGAGCTCTTCGCGCCGTTCTCCAAAGTTGCTGCCAAGAACCCGTTCTCGTCATCGCCGGTGGAGCGCTCGGTCGAGGAGATCGAAACAGTCACCGCCGACAACCGGATGATCTGCGACCCGTACCCCCGGCTGTTGGTCGCCCGCGACACGGTCAATCAGGGCGCGGCCGCGATCGTGATGTCGGTGGCCGCCGCCCGTCGGCTCGGGGTGCCCGAGGAGAAGTGGGTGTACCTGCGGGGGCATGCCGATCAGACCGAGCAGGACCTGTTGGACCGCGTCGACGTAAGTGTGAGTTACGCCGCGAAACAGTCTGTGGCAGAGGCGCTTCGGGTTGCCGGGATCGGCATCGACGACGTCGCGACGTTCGACCTGTACAGCTGCTTCCCCTTCCCGGTGTTCGCCGTGTGTGACGGGTTCGGCCTCGAGGCCGACGACCCGCGCGGGCTCACCCTGACCGGCGGTCTGCCGTACTTCGGCGGCCCCGGCAACAGCTACTCGCTGCACGGCATCGCCGAGACCGTGATCGAAATGCGGGAGAGGCCAGGCAAGTTCGGTCTCGTCGGCGCCAACGGCGGTGTCATGAGCAAGTATTCGGTCGGGGTGTACTCGACCGAACCCGCCGACTGGGTCACCGACCGCAGCACGGAACTGCAGGACGACATCGCGGCGCTGCCGAAGGTCGCGGTCAGTCGCGACGCCGGCGGCCCCGGGACCATCGAAACGTATTCGGTGCGTTACGACTGGCCCGTCACGACCGGCGTCATCATCGGCAGGCTCGACGTCGACGGCAGCAGGTTCATGGCGCTGTCCGAAGACGAGGACCTGGTGGCGTTGATGACCCACGGAGATCCCATCGGCGCCCGCATCGCGGTGAAGTCGACCGAGGATCGCATCAACCGCGCCACGTTGGCCTGAGCGCCAATCACTTCGAACGGCGTCGCGATACCCGACTCTTGGACTCGAAGCGAAGGCGGTAACCATCCTCGTCGCGCGTGGCGCGGCGGCAGTTGCCGTGGCGATCGTCGAAGACCTGGGCGATGAGTGGGCTGATGCTGGGCATGACAGCTCCTTTCGGGTGCGCTGAGGGTGAGTCCTCATGCCCCTGAACTGTCATCTCCAGAGCGGATCCGATCACGCGTAGTCGACTACCCGAACGTCGCGGCAGACAATTCGGGATCGCCGAGTTCTGCGCCAGGGTCGCGATTTCGCCGCGGCGACAGCCCTGCGGCAGATCTCGGCGAAGGGACTACACCAGCGCGGCGAGCTTGCCCGCCAACCGCTCCACGTAGGCGGCGACTTCGGCCTCCGACTTGTCGGGCAGCCCGAACAACACCTCGGTAACCCCGAGATCGGCCCAGCGGGCGAGCTTCTCCGGATCGGGCTTGAAGTCCAGCGCCACGATCTGCGGTGCGCCGTCGCGGCCTGCCGCGGCCCAGGTGTCCTGCAGTAGCTTCACCGGTGTGTCGATGTCGAAGTCGCGCGGCGTGGTGATCCAGCCGTCGGCGCTCTTGGCGATCCACTTGAAGTTCTTCTCGGTGCCTGCCGCGCCGACGAGCACCGGGATGTGGGACTGCACCGGCTTGGGCCAGGCCCAGCTGGGGCCGAACTTGACGAATTCGCCGTCGTATTCGGCCTCTTCCTGGGTCCACAGGGCGCGCATGGCCTCGAGGTACTCGCGCAGCATCGTGCGACGGCGGGCCGGCGGCACGTTGTGGTCGATGAGTTCGTCGGTGTTCCAGCCGAATCCGACACCGAGGCTGACCCGGCCACCTGAGAGGTGATCGAGCGTGGCGATCGACTTGGCCAGCGTGATGCAGTCGTGCTCGACGGGCAGGGCTACCGCGGTGGACAGCCGCACGCGCGACGTCACCGCCGCCGCGCCACCGAGCGACACCCACGGGTCCAGCGTGCGCATGTAGCGGTCGTCGGGTAGCGACTCGTCGCCGGTGGTCGGGTGCGCGGCCTGCCGCTTGATCGGGATGTGGGTGTGTTCTGGCACGTAGAAGGTGTGGAAACCGTGGTCGTCGGCGAGTTTCGCGGCGGCCGCCGGCGCGATTCCGCGGTCGCTGGTGAAAAGTACGAGCCCGTAGTCCATGACCAGAATTAGAACGTGTTCTAGTCTCAGGTGCAAGGGCGGGTTGCCCAACCGCCGGTCGCGAAGCCCAAACACGAGTAGTCCTCTACGCGTGCCCGGGCATGGCCGTCACCGGAACAGTTCGATACATGAACTCCGAGCGCTCGACGGGCAACAAGCTCCTGGAATGGGTGCGGCGCTATCTGCCCTGCGAGATCGCCGGAACGGCAGGTGAATTGGGCGGCGCCGCGATCGCCTACCTGTTCACCGGTTCGTACGCCGCTGCCGCGGTGGCCGCGACCGTCGGCGCTTCGGTCGGGTACTACGCCGCCGCGTACACCTGCGCGGTGCGCACCACCTACCGCGACCGCGGCCATCTTCGACTCCTGCGTCGGGTGTTGGCCGCGAACGCCTTCGCGCTTCGCAGCGTCGCAATCGAGTTCGGCCCCGCCGAGGTCATCGACGGCCTACTCATCCGTCCGGTGGCCTTCTATCTGGGGCCCGCCCTGCTCGGCAACATGCTCGCCGGCTGGATCTTCGGGAAGTTGGTCGCCGACGTCGGCTTCTATGCGTTGGCCATCCTGAGCTACGAGCGGTTCAATGGTCTGCTCGCAGTGGGCCGTCCGCGATCAGAGGGGGTCGACGATGAATCCGTTGCGACGCTTGCAGTTTCGTGACGATCTGAGGTCTCGGGCGCGCGCCCACCACTGGCACGACCTCATCGCCGAACACGGCACGCCGCTGTTGGTTCTGGACCCCTATCGGGTGGCCGCGCAGTATTCGATGCTGAACGAGCACCTCCGCGGGTTCCGACTGCACTACGCGGTGAAGGTCCTGCCACACCCCGCGGTGATCACGGTCCTTGCGGCCTGCGGCAGTGGCTTCGACGTCGCGACCACCGCCGAAGTCGACCACGTGCGGTCACTCGGCGTCCCGATGGAGCGCTGCATTCACACCCACCCGGTGAAGAAGCCCGCGGACATCGACCACGCCTACGCCAAGGGCATCCGCACGTTCGTCGTCGACAACCCCGTCGAGGCGCAGAAGTTCGTCGGCCGGCCCTCCGACATCGGGATCCTGGTGCGGCTGTCGTTCCCGAATCCGTCGGCGAAGTCAGACCTGTCGGCGAAGTTCGGCGTCGATCCCGCCGAGGCCGAGTTGCTGGTCAAACACGTCGCCGCCGCCGGAGTCCGGTTCGAGGGCTTCAGCTTCCACGTGGGCAGCCAGGGCTCGTCGGTGCAGCCGTACCGCGACGCGCTTCGTGCGACGCTCGACCTCACCAAACACGTTGAGCGGACGCTCGGGCTGCACGTGCCAAGCATCGACATCGGTGGCGGATTCCCGGTGTCCTACCGCGAGGACATGCCGCCGATGAGCGCGGTCGCCGACGTCATCGACGACGTTCTTGGACCGCATCGCGGCGACTACGCCATGCTCGCCGAGCCCGGGCGGATCCTTGCCGCCAGCTGCATGACGCTGTTGACCAGCGTCGTCGGCACCGCCACGCGGGACGGCAAGGTGTGGCACTACCTCGACGACGGCCTCTACGGCTCGTACTCGAACGTCCTCACCGAAGACGTACACCCGCCGATCCTGGCGCTTGACGAGCTGCGGGACGGTTGCTCGACCGACCTCCAGCCCGTCACGCTGGCCGGTCCCACGTGCGACAGCGTCGCCGTCATCGCCCGCGACTACCCGATGCCACCGCTTCGGGTCGGAGACGTCGTGGTCAGCCCCATGATGGGTGCCTACACGTCGGTGACGTCGTCACGATTCAACGGAATCGCCGAGACGTCGATCGTGGTCGCCAGCGCCCGCTGACTTTCCGTCAGCCCGATCGTTACCCGCGACGGCGACTGCCCCCGCTGCTTGGATGGCACACCATGACGACTGAACGCATCGCCGACCACGTCAAGTTCGCCTACTGGGTGCCCAACGTCAGCGGCGGCCTCGTGACCAGCGACATCGAGCAGCGCACCGACTGGAACTACGAGTACAACAAGAAGCTCGCCCAGACGGCGGAGAACAACGGCTTCGAGTACGCGCTGTCCCAGGTTCGCTACGAGGCCAGCTACGGCGCCGAGTATCAGCACGAGTCGACGAGCTTCAGCCTGGCGCTGCTGTTGGCCACCGAGCGCCTCAAGGTCATCGCGGCAGTCCACCCCGGCCTGTGGCAGCCCGCCGTTCTCGCCAAGCTCGGCGCCACCGCCGACCACCTCTCCAACGGCCGCTTCGCCGTCAACGTCGTGTCCGGCTGGTTCAAGGACGAGTTCACCCACCTCGGTGAGCCGTGGCTCGAGCACGACGAGCGCTACCGCCGCAGCGCGGAGTTCATCCAGGTGCTGCGCAAGATCTGGACCGAGGACGACGTGGACTTCCGCGGCGACTTCTACCGCATCCATGACTTCACCCTGAAGCCCAAGCCGCTCAACACGCCCGAACGGCCCAACCCGGAGATCTTCCAGGGTGGTAACTCGACGGCCGCTCGCCGCAACGGCGGCCTGTACTCGGATTGGTACTTCTCCAACGGCAAGGACTTCGACGGCCTCACCGAACAGGTCGTCGAGGTCCGCGACCACGCCCGCACCGTAAACCGTGAGGTGAGCGTCGGTCTGAACGGCTTCATCATCGCCAGGGACTCAGAAAGAGAAGCGAAGGAGACCTTGCGGGAGATCATCGAGAAGGCGAACCGTCCCGCGGTCGAGGGTTTCCGCGGTGCCGTGCAGCAGGCTGGCAACTCCACGGGCGACAAGAAGGGAATGTGGGCCGACTCCTCGTTCGAGGACTTGGTGCAGTACAACGATGGGTTCCGTACGCAGTTGATCGGCACGCCGGAACAGATCGCCGAACGCATCGCCGCCTACCGCAAACGTGGCACCGACCTGATCCTCGGCGGGTTCCTGCACTTCCAGGAGGAGATCGAGTACTTCGGCGCCAACGTCCTCCCTCTGGTGCGCGAAATCGAGGAGGCCGAAGACAATTCGCGCGAGGCTCCCGTGCTCGTCTCGGCCTGAACGCGGCTGTTTGCTCACGGTGGCCGCTGGGTACTCGATGCGCTTCGCGCGCCTCGGCCCCACGGCTACGTGCGCTAGCGTGGATGGTCGAATCAATGCACAGGAGAGGTCATGACCTACCCGCCCAATAGCCCCGGCTATTCACCCACACCGCCGACGACGCAGTTCTCCGTACCAACGCAGCAGTTCTCCAAGGTGCCGGAGTCCGCTCCCGCCGGACCGAGCAAGCTGCCGATGTATCTGGCCATCGCAGTCACGGTGCTCGGTCTCGCGGTTTACCTGTCGAGTTTCGGCCCGCAATTCACCATCAGTAACTCGGAGTTCCCTCAGCTCGGTTCCGCCAGCGGCAGCACGCTGGGTCTCGGCATCGCCGTGCTGGTGGCGATCGTGTCCGCCCTGGTCGCCGGGGTGACGCTGTTGCCAAAGCAGAACAACTACGCCGCCGTGGCGGCCGTCGCCGCCACCTTGGCGTTCCTCCTGGTCATCGGTGAGGTGATCAACGCGCCCAGCGGCGCCACCATCGACTGGGCGCTCTACCTCGTCATCGCCTTCAGCTTGCTGCAGACGATCGCCGCAGTGGCGTGGCTGTTGCTGGAGTCCGGCGTCATCACCGCGCCGGTGCCGAAGCCGAAGTACGAGCAACAGCAGTACAACCCATACGGCGCACCCGGCGGCTACTACGGTCAACCCCAAGGCCAACAACCCCAAGGCCCGCAGCAGCACGGCGGTTCTGCGCCTCAGCAGCGGCCGTCCTACCCGCCGCAGTACGGGCAGAGCTACCAGGGCGGTCAGTCGACCGGTGGCTTCCCGACGGCACAGCAGCATTCGGGGCCTCCGACGCCTCCCACCGGCTTCCCGGCCTACGGCCACCCCCAGGCGTCCGCCACCACTGGACCCCAGGCGCAGCAGTCAGCACAGCCACAGCAACCGGCTGCGCAGCAATCGGCCCCTCCTCCGTCATAATCACTAGCGGCGCGCACGACGACATCGCGCGCACCAGCTCGTGGGGGGAGCAACCCGTCTAGTGGACAACCGGCCAGTCGGCACACGTCAGGCCCGCGACCTGCTCAGGGTCGCGTTCGGTCCATCGGTCATCGCGTTGGTCGTCATTGCTGCGGTGGTCCTGCTGCAGTTGCTGATCGCCAACAGCGACATGACCGGCGCGTTCGGCGCGATCGCCACGATGTGGCTCGGCGTCCACCAGGTGCCGGTGTCGATCGGTGGACGCGAGCTGGGCGTGATGCCCTTGCTACCCGTGCTCGCGGTGGCATGGGGGACTGCGCGGACCACCGCTGCGGCCATCCGACCGGGCAGTTCGTGGTTCGTTGTGCGTTGGGTGGTGGCATCGGCGGTGGGCGGGCCGATGCTCGTCGCGGCCATCGCATTGGCGGTCATCCACGACGCGTCCTCGGTGTTGACCGAACTGCAGACCCCGAGCGCGCTGCGCGCCTTCGGAGGAGTGCTGGCCGTGCACCTCATCGGCGCCGCGATCGGGGTCGGTTCCCGCGTGGTGCGGCGCCCGTCGATGGCGGCGCGCCTACCGGGCTGGCTACCGGAGGCCGGAAGGGCGGCAGCGGCGGGAGTGCTGGCCCTGTTCGGGCTCTCCGGCATCGTCGCGGTCGGGTCGATGATCGTGCACTGGTCGACGATGCACGACCTCTACGCCATCACCGACTCGGTGTTCGGGCAGCTCAGCCTCACGCTGCTGTCTGTGCTGTACGTGCCGAACGTGATCGTCGGGACGGCGGCCGTCGCCGTGGGCTCCAGCGCGCACATTGGGCTCGCGACGTTCAGTTCCTTCACCGTCCTCGGCGGTGACGTGCCTGCGGTACCCGTGCTCGCCGCGGTGCCGTCTCCGCCGCTCGGGCCGGTGTGGGTGGCGCTGCTCATCGTGGCGGCAGCATCGGCCGTCGCCGTCGGCCAGCAGTGCGCTCGCCGGCCCCTGCCACTGCCGGAGGCGGCGGCGAAATTGGCGACGGCATCGGCGTTGGCCGCCGTCGTGATGGCCGTGCTCGGCTACGCAGGCGGTGGTCAACTGGGGAACTTCGGCGAGGTCGGCGTGGACCAGACCACCTTCGGTCCCGCCGTGTTCCTGTGGTTCCTGACGATCGGCGGCCTGACCGTCGTGATGACGGGTGGACTCGCCCGCAGGCAGAAGACCGCCCGCGCACCCGCGCCGTCGGTCGCCGACGAGCCACTCGTCGAGGGGCCGCCCATCGACGAGCCGCCCATCGGTGAGCCCGACGTCCCCGAGCCCGACGTCTTCGAATCCGATGACTACATCGATGCCGAGATCGTGGAGCCCGACGACGTCGAGGAGAGTCGGGAGCCTGTCCGGCCGGTGCCTCTCGAGCCGGAGCCACCGCCGGTGGTCGAGCGAACCCGCATCGTGCGCGATCACGATCTGGACGACGACCCGGAGGAGCACTTCGTCACCGACGACGACGAGATTTCCGGGCCAGGCGCTGCCAGCGGCGAGGCGCGTAGACCGGCCGATTAGGCTGCCTGTCGTGCAAAGCCCGCTCCATGTGCCCCCGAGTGCGCCGGCGCGGCTGGTGGTACTGGCGTCCGGCACCGGCTCATTGCTTCAGTCGTTGTTGACGGCCGCGGTCGGCGACTACCCCGCCAGGGTTATCGCGGTCGGCACGGATCGCGCGTGCCCGGCCCTGGACATCGCGGCGGCGGCTTCGGTGCCCAGCTACACGGTGCGCCTCGGTGACCACCCCGACCGCCCGGCCTGGGACCGCGCCATCGCCGACGCGACCGCGGAGCATCGGCCCGATCTCGTGGTGTCGGCGGGCTTCATGAAGATCCTTGGGAAGGAATTCCTTTCCCGCTTCCTCGGCCGCGTCGTCAACACCCATCCGGCCCTGTTGCCCGCCTTCGCCGGGGCGCACGCCGTACCCGAGGCGCTGGCCTACGGGGTGCGGGTCACCGGCTGCACGGTGCACCTGGTCGACGAGGGTATGGACACCGGGCCGATCCTGGCGCAGGAAGCGGTGCCCGTGCTCGACGGCGACGACGAAGCCAGCCTGCACGAGCGGATCAAGGTCGTCGAACGAAGTTTGTTGGTGGATGTACTCGCCGCGATGGCAACGCGTGGCGTGACATGGACGGGACGAAAGGCGGTCATGGGATGACGCAGAGCGACGACAACGGGCGGCGCCCGATTCGGCGGGCGCTGATCAGCGTCTACGACAAGACCGGTCTCGCCGATCTCGCGCGGGGGCTGCACGAGGCGGGCGTGGCCATCGTGTCGACCGGGTCGACCGCGAAGACCATTGCGGCGGGCGGTGTTCCGGTGACGGCCGTCGAGGACGTCACCGGATTCCCCGAGGTGCTCGACGGCAGGGTCAAGACGTTGCACCCACGGGTGCACGCGGGTCTGCTTGCCGACACGCGGAAGCCGGAGCACCTCGCGGCGCTGGAGGAGCTCGGCGTCGCCGCGTTCGAACTCGTCGTGGTGAACCTCTACCCGTTCACCGAGACGGTCGAGTCCGGTGCCAGCGAGGACGAGTGCGTCGAGCAGATCGACATCGGTGGGCCGTCGATGGTGCGTGCCGCCGCCAAGAACCATCCCAGTGTCGCGGTCGTGGTCGATCCGCTCGGGTACGACGGCGTGCTGGCCGCGGTCCATTCGGGCGGCTTCACGTTGGCCGAGCGAAAGAGGTTGGCGTCGTTGGCCTTCCGGCACACCGCGGAGTACGACGTCGCGGTGGCGACGTGGATGGGTTCGACGCTGGCGCCCGAGGGTCCCGATGCGTTGCCGTCGCTGCCGCAGTGGATCGGGGGCACCTGGCGACGCTCGGCGGTCCTGCGCTACGGCGAGAACCCGCACCAGAGCGCCGCGCTGTACACCGACGACAGCGCGTGGCCCGGCCTCGCGCAGGCCGAGCAGGTGCACGGTAAGGAGATGTCCTACAACAACTTCACCGACGCCGACGCGGCGTGGCGTGCAGCCTTCGACCACGAGGACACGTGCGTCGCGATCATCAAGCACGCCAACCCATGTGGGATCGCGGTCTCGTCGGTGTCGGTCGCCGACGCACACCGCAAGGCCCACGAATGCGACCCGCTGAGCGCGTTCGGTGGCGTCATCGCCGCCAATACGACCGTCAGCGTCGAGATGGCCGAAACGGTGGCCGACATCTTCACCGAGGTGATCATCGCCCCAGCCTACGAGCCGGGTGCCATCGATATCCTGGCCCGCAAGAAGAACATTCGGGTCTTGGTGGCTGCCGAGCCGTTGGTGGGCGGCACCGAGTTCCGTCAGGTCAGCGGGGGACTGCTGGTGCAGGAGCGCGACGCGATCGACGCCGATGGCGACGACCCGAACAATTGGACGCTGGCCACCGGCTCGCCTGCCGATCCCGACACGCTCGCCGATCTGGTGTTCGCGTGGCGCGCCTGCCGCGCGGTGAAGTCCAACGCGATCGTCATCGCCAAGGACGGCGCCACCGTGGGTGTGGGCATGGGTCAGGTCAACCGCGTCGATGCGGCGCGGCTGGCCGTCGAGCGGGCCGGTGACCGGGTGCCAGGGTCCGTCGCGTCGTCCGACGCGTTCTTCCCGTTCCCCGACGGGTTGGAGACGCTGGCCGCCGCCGGCGTCAAGGCGATCGTCCACCCAGGTGGATCGATGCGCGACGACGTCGTCACGCAAGCCGCAGAGGCGGCGGGCATCACCCTGTATCTGACTGGGGCGCGGCACTTCGCGCACTGATGAACCCGGGGTCGTTCACCCGATGGACACTCGACGGTTGATCGCCGGTGCTAATGCTTAGCGCATGATGTCGAGCCCAAAGCCATTGGTAACTGCGGGAATCGTGCTGATCACGATGGTCGCCACGTCCTGCTCATCGGGCTCGAGCACCGCATCGGCACCACCCGCGGCGGCCCAACTGAGCACCGCGGCCGATCAGCCGCTCACTCTGACACCGGCTCAGCTACTGGCGGCTACCGGTGGTGCGACGCCGGTAGCCTTCGCTTCGCCCGCGCACGGAGAGATCAGCTACGGCACCGGCGGCACGATGGTCTACACCCCGGAGAAGGGCTTCACGGGCACCGACGAACTGACGGTGACCACCGCCGAAGCCGTGAAGCTGTACGCCGTCGACACCCCGCCGATCGCCACCGTCGGGGGAATCGACATCCAGGGCAGCGCTGACGGCTCGGCCATCGCGGCGGTCCCAGGCGGCGCCGACGAGGTCTACGGTCTCAGCGACCGCGGACCCAACGTCGACGGGCGCACCGACGAGGAGAAGGTGTTGCCAGTTCCCGACTTTCAGCCGCGGATCACCAAGTACAAGCTCAGCGACGGGTCCGCCACCGTCGAGAAGACCATCGGGCTGACGGGTACCGACGGCGCGCCACTGCGCGGGCTCGTCGATCCGCAGGCGAACACCGGCGAGACGCTGGTCGACATCAACGGCAAGCCATTGCCAACCTCCGATCACGGCCTCGACACCGAGGGGCTGGTCGCCCTGCCCGACGGCACCTTCTGGGTATCCGACGAGTACGGGCCGTTCCTGGTTCACTTCGACGCCGCGGGCAAGGAGCTGGAACGGTTGTCGCCCTTCGACGGAACGTTGCCGCGGGAGTTGTCGCTGCGTTCGCCCAACCAGGGCATGGAGGGGCTGACCATCACCCCCGACGGGACCACTCTGGTGGGGATCATGCAGTCCGCACTCAAGACCCCGGGGCTGGAAGGCTCCGCGAAGTCGGTGCCGTTCACCCGCATCGTCACCGTCGACCTGGCCACCAAGGCCGTCAGCGAATACCTGTACCCGCTGGCGAATCCGCAGCAGACCAAGGTCGCGGTCTCCGAGATCACCGCGCTGACCAACACGACGTTCCTGGTCGACGAGCGCGACGGCAAGCTGGCGCCCGGCGCCAACAAGAAGATCTACGTCGCCGACATCGCAGGGGCGACCGACGTCGGCCCCAAGGCGTCGGTGGCAGGTGCGACGTACGTCGCCGACGCGGGCGGGCTGCAGGTCGGCGGCAAGGCCCTCGAGACGGTCATCGGGGTCACCACCGACACCGAGGCCGTCGCGGCGCTCAAGGCCAAGGGCATCACGACGGTGACCAAGACGCTGAAACTGGATCTGGGCGGACTGCTGAACGAGCTCAACGCCAAGGGCGACTTCTTCGGCCACGACAAGGTGGAGGGCCTCGCCACACCGGACGGCGGAAACACGCTGATGATCGCCAACGACAGCGACTTCGGTCTGGCCGGCCTTGCGTCGGAGACGCCGCCGTTCAACTTGAAGCCCAAGACGCTCGCCAACGGCGCGCAGGACAGCGGCGAGTTCCTCGTGGTCGACACCACCAAGCTGCCAGCCAAGACCCAGACGACGACGCTGTCGATCCAGGTGGGGTCCTGACCGAGGCCCCAAAACGCGCTGGACCTGCACCAACATCCGTATTCCCCAACGCGCAGACCAATTCGTCTTTTCGCTATGAGCTGGGAGCGGGTGCCCGATGGTGGCGACCGTCGTAGCGTGGAGTGGTGACATCGTCTAACAATCTCCCGCGCACGCTCGGCGAACTCCGTGCATCCGGTCATCGCGAGCGGAGCGTCAAGCAGGAAATCCGGGAGAACCTCCTGGCCGCACTGGCCGACGGCCGCGACGTATGGCCCGGCATCTTCGGCTTCGAGGACACCGTCCTGCCTCAGCTCGAGCGCGCGTTGATCGCAGGACACGACCTCGTCCTCCTCGGTGAGCGCGGGCAGGGCAAGACCCGGCTGCTGCGCGCACTGACCGGTCTTCTCGACGAGTGGACGCCCGTCATCGCGGGATCCGAACTCAACGAGCATCCGTACACGCCCATCACCCCCGAGTCGATTCGTCGCGCCGCCGATTCGGGCGACGACCTACCCGTGACGTGGCGGCACCGCAGCGAGCGCTACAGCGAGAAGCTGGCGACGCCGGACACCAGCGTTGCGGACCTCGTCGGCGACATCGACCCCATCAAGGTGGCCGAGGGCCGCAGTCTCGGCGACCCCGAGACCATCGCCTACGGGCTGATCCCGCGCGCACACCGCGGCATCGTCGCCGTCAACGAGCTGCCCGACCTCGCCGAGCGCATTCAGGTGTCGATGCTGAATGTCATGGAGGAGCGCGACATTCAGGTGCGCGGCTACACGCTGCGCCTGCCGCTCGACGTGCTGGTTGTGGCCAGCGCGAACCCCGAGGACTACACCAACCGCGGTCGGATCATCACGCCGCTCAAGGACCGTTTCGGCGCCGAGGTCCGCACCCACTACCCGCTGCAGCTCGAGGCCGAGGTCAGCGTCATCAAGCAGGAGGCGCACCTGGCCGCGGCGGTGCCCGACTATCTGCTGCAGACGTTGGCGCGGTTCGCCAGGAATCTGCGGGAGTCGCAGTCGGTCGATCAGCGCTCCGGCGTGTCCGCCCGGTTCGCGATCGCGGCCGCCGAGACCGTCGCGGCGGCGGCACGGCACCGTTCGACGATTCTCGGCGAGGACGAGCCGGTGGCCCGCGTGGTGGATCTGGCCACCGTGATCGACGTGCTGCGCGGCAAGCTGGAGTTCGAGTCCGGCGAGGAGGGCCGCGAGCAGGCCGTGCTCGAACACCTGCTGCGGCGGGCCACCGCCGACACCGCGCAACGGCTGCTCGGTGGCATCGACGTCGGCACGCTGGTCGCCGCCGTCGAGGAGGGCTCACCCGTCACCACCGGCGAACGCGTCTCGGCCAAGGACGTTCTCGCGGCACTGCCGGACCTGCCGGTGCTCGACGCCATCGCCGAGCGCGTCGGTGCGACGTCCGACGGCGAGCGCGCCGCCGCCATCGAACTTGCGCTCGAGGCGCTGTATCTGGCCAAGCGCATCGACAAGGTGTCGGGCGAAGGCGAAACCGTATATGGATAAACGCGGCCATTCGACGCGATACTCGGCCTATACGGGCGGGCCCGACCCGCTCGCTCCGCCTGTCGATCTGCGCGAGGCACTCGAACAGATCGGTCAGGACGTCATGGAGGGCAGCTCGCCGCGGCGGGCCTTGTCCGAGATGCTGCGGCGCGGCACCAAGAACATGACCGGCGCCGACCGGCTTGCCGCCGAGGCCAACCGCAGACGCCGGGAACTGTTGAAGCGCAACAACCTCGACGGCACGTTGGCCGAGATCAAGAAGCTGCTCGACGAAGCCGTGCTGACCGAGCGCAAGGAGTTGGCCCGCGCGCTCGACGACGACGCCCGGTTCGGGGAACTACAACTGGAGTCGCTGTCGCCGTCACCCGCGAAGGCCGTCCAGGAGTTGTCCGAGTACGAGTGGCGCAGCCCGGAGGCGCAGCAGAAGTACGAGCAGATCAAGGACCTGATGGGTCGTGAGATGCTCGACCAGCGGTTCGCGGGTATGAAGCAGGCGTTGGAGAACGCCACCGACGATGACCGGCAGCGCGTCAACGACATGCTCGACGACCTGAATGACTTGCTGGACAAGCATTCTCGCGGCGAAGACTCGCCGCAAGACTTTCAAGACTTCATGGACAAGCACGGCGAGTTCTTTCCAGAGGGCCCGAAGGACATCGAGGAGCTGCTCGACTCGCTGGCCAAGCGGGCCGCCGCCGCGCAGCGGTTCCGCAACAGCCTGTCCGCCGACCAGCGGGCCGAGCTGGATGCGTTGGCGCAGCAGGCATTCGGATCGCCATCGCTCCAGAACGCACTCGGCCGTCTCGACTCGCACCTGCAGGCCGCGCGGCCCGGCGAGGATTGGTCGGGCTCGCAGCGGTTCTCGGGCGACAACCCGCTCGGCATGGGGGAGGGCGCTCAGGCGATGGCGGACATCGGCGAGCTCGAGCAGCTCGCCGAGCAGCTGTCGCAGAGTTACTCCGGCGCCACGATGGACGACGTCGACCTGGACATGCTGGCCCGCCAACTCGGCGAGGACGCGGCAGTCGACGCCAGGACGCTCGCCGAACTCGAACGCGCGTTGATGAATCAGGGCTTCCTGGACCGCGGTTCCGACGGTCAATGGCGCCTCTCACCAAAGGCCATGCGGCAGCTCGGTCAAGCCGCGCTGCGCGACGTGGCGCAACGACTGTCGGGCCACCACGGCCAGCGTGACACTCGTCGAGCCGGTGCGGCAGGCGAGCTCACCGGGGCGACGCGGCCGTGGCAGTTCGGCGACACCGAACCGTGGAACGTGACGAGGACGCTCACCAACGCGGTGTTGCGCCAAGCAGGCACCGGCGTCGCCGAGCTGCCGATGCGGCTGACGGTCGAAGACGTCGAGATCTCCGAGACCGAGACGCGCACGCAGGCCGTGGTGGCGCTACTCGTCGACACGTCGTTCTCGATGGTGATGGAGAACCGCTGGCTGCCGATGAAGCGGACGGCGCTGGCGCTCAACCACCTCGTCAGCACCCGGTTCCGCTCCGACTCGCTGCAGATCATCGCGTTCGGCCGGTACGCGCGGACGGTGACGCCCGCCGAGTTGGCGGGTTTGGAGGGCGTCTACGAGCAGGGCACCAACCTGCACCATGCGCTCGCCCTTGCGGGCAGGCACCTGCGGCGTCACCCGAACGCCCAACCGGTGGTACTCGTCGTCACCGACGGCGAGCCGACCGCGCACCTCGAGGACTACGGGGACGGAGACGGGACGTCGGTGTTCTTTGACTACCCGCCGCATCCGCTAACCATCGCGCACACCGTGCGCGGGTTCGACGACATCGCACGGTTGGGCGCGCAGGTGACCATTTTCCGGCTTGGCAGTGATCCCAACCTCGCGCGGTTCATCGACCAGGTCGCTCGACGGGTGGAGGGTCGCGTGGTGGTGCCCGAGTTGGATGGTCTCGGCGCCGCCGTCGTTGGCGACTATCTGAGGTCTCGCAAGCGTCGCTGAGGTAGCTCGCAACCGTCTCGAGCCAACCTTTTCGCCTGGTTCGTCAATTAGAACTAGTGCCCCCTGCCACGGAGAATGCCCAAAGCAGCAGAAACACGAGAAGGAAGCCGTGCGTCTCAGGGCTTTCTAAGGTATCTTCTCAGCAAAGCCGCATGCGGGTCGGATTGTGCGGCTTCGGAGAAGGGGATGACGATGATCTGGGCCAAGACTCCTGCGGCTGCCAGCTCGATTTTTTGTGCTGCCTGCATTGCCGCTGCGTCGGTGTTGCCGGCAGTGGGACCGGCGGCCGACCGGCTCGCCAATACCGTGTCAGCCGATGTGAATCTCAAGGTCAACTGGGGCGCTCTGGCTAACTTCGATGCGGTCCCTGTATTCCAGGCAGCCGCAGCGGGCAACCCGACAGCTATCTTTCTGCTGCAGTCGCTGAATGCGGTGCCGCCCTACCTGGCATTCGGCTTGAGTGGCGACCCCCATGCGCTCGCCGACCTCGCCAGCCTCGGCGCGGTCCCGATCATCTCCGACGCCATTCAAGCGGGCACCGGTGACCCCGCCCTCTTGGCCGGTATCGACAGCTTCAGCGGCGTTCCTGGCCTGCAGAAGATTGCGAATGGCGACCGGACCGGTTACTACGACCTCGCATCCACGAATGCCACACAGTCCTTCGACAAGTGGGCAGCCTCGGGCTACACAGACCTGAGTGCCTTCGAGCCCAACAGCGATCCTGCGAACTTCAACGCCGGCTACGCCGCGCTGAGTGGGGCGAACACCTGGAAGAAGGCCAACGAATCCGGCAACGTAGCGGACCTCGCGGGCATCGACGCCTTCAGCGCCATTCCGGCACTCCAGACGCTGGGGAACCCGGCCTCCACGCAGGCGGACATCTGGGCAGCGCAGCGCAGCCTGGCCTCGGTGAGCGCCATTCCCGAGTATCAGGACGCCCCGGTGCCTGCGCCGGACCCGCCGGCGGCGCCGCTCGCTTTGAAGGTGGCAGCACCGGAAGTGACAGCTGCCGAGGACGTCACGCCCACGGTCAACAAGACGACCGAGAAGCCGTCGAACGGATCGTATTCAGCCAGTTTCTCGCCCCCGTCTCTCGTCCTCTTCGGTAGCGGCGGCGGCAAGAACGCTGAAGACAACGGGATCCGCGGGTACGGAAACTTCCTCAACGGAGTTAAGTCGGCGCTCGGGCTCGGTGGGTCCGAGCCGTCTGCACCTAGTGCAGACGCCGGCGATGGAGCCACTCCCTAGGAGAACCTCCAGCCAGACAAAACACATCGGCCCCTTCCATTGCGGAAGGGGCCGATGCGTTTCGATCGAGCCTTGGCCGGCGTTTAGCCGGACGCCTTGCGTTTCTTGCGCTTGATGCCGACGCTGCCCCACAGCGAGAACCCGCGGATCGTGACGTGCGGCGCGCCGGGTGAGCCGAGCTCGCCGACGTGATCGAACGCGCCCATCACGCCGATGCCGCGGACGTCGACGTTCACCTCCGGGGGCAACAGGATGGTCTGGCCGCCGAAGATCGAATAGGAGTGGATCTCGACGTCCGGCGAGGTGAAGTCGGCATAGCGAAGATCGATCACGCCGCCACCGAACAGGGCGAATGACGTCAACCGCTTCGGCACGTTCCAGCGCCCGCGGCGTTCGAAGCCGCTCATGATCGCCAGCAGCACCGTGGACGGCGCGGGCCGTGTCGGACCGGAGCCGGGTGCGGTCACGGTGCCAGGCAGATCCGCGCTGAGCCGGGCCAGGTCACCGTAGGTCTGTGCGGCGTAGGCCTTGGCCAGGCGGTCTTCGTACTCGGTCATGGGGAGTCGACCTTGTGCCGCCGCATCGGTGAGCAGCTGCGCAACCTGAATGCGATCGGTGTCGGCAGCGCGCATGGATCCATTGCGCGACACGGGAGTGCTCATCAGGGATGAGCCTACGACGATCGCTGGTACACGCAAGGTTGTTGCCCAAACTCCTGCCTGAGGCGTCAGGATTGGGTCCAGTTGGGTGGTCGTTTCTGCAGGAATGCGAGCATTCCCTCGCGTGCCTCGTCGGAGGTGAACAGTTCGGCGGACTGCTTGGCCAGCTTTTCGGCGTGACGATCGAAGTCCTTGAGCATCGACGCCGTGGTGAGCGCCTTCGACGCGGCAAGGCCCTGAGGCGAACCCTTGCCGATGTTTGCTACCAGTGCCTCCACGGCCGCGGTCATGTCCTCGGCGGAGTCGGCGGCGTGTGTGATCAATCCGATCGAAGCGGCCTCGTGTGAATCGAACTTCTCACCCGTCACGAAGTACCTGCCCGCCGCACGCGGGTTCATCTTCGGCAGCAGGGTCAACGAGATGATCGACGGCGCAACGCCTATGCGAGCCTCGGTGAGTGCGAACGTGGTCGCGGGCCCGGCCACGACGATGTCGCACGCGCCGATCAGGCCGAGCCCGCCCGCGCGCACGTGGCCGTTGACGGCCCCAATGACGGGGATCGGCAGTTCCAGGATCGCGCGCAGCAGGTGCGTCATCTCGTGAGCGCGTTCCACGGCAACGTCGGCCGGATCGGCATCGTGCTTGCCAGCAGTGGCCTGAGCAAGGTCGGCACCCGCGCAGAACGTCGTGCCGGTGTGGGTGAGCACGACGGCACGCACGCCGGACTCCTCGGCAGCGTCGCTCAGCCCCTGCTGGAGTTGATGCACCAGGGCGGTCGACAGCGCGTTCTTGTTGTGCGGCGAGTCGAGCACGATGCGCGCGGCGGCGCCTTGGACGCTGTAGTGGACGAGGGACGCCATCAGTAGGACCGGGGGAGGCCCAGTGACGTCTGAGCGACGAAGTTGAGGATCATCTCGCGGCTCACCGGGGCGATCCGCGCCAGCCGCGACGCGGTGAGTACCGACGCGATGCCGTACTCCTTGGTGAGCCCGTTGCCGCCGAGGCTTTGCACGGCTTGGTCCACGGCGCGGACCGATGCCTCGCCCGCCGCGTACTTGGCCATGTTCGCGGCTTCGGCCGCGCCGCCGTCGTCCCCGAGGTCGTAGAGCGTTGCGGCCTTCTGCATCATCAGCTTGGCCAGTTCGATCTCGATGTGGTTCTGCGCCAACGGGTGTGAGATGCCCTGGTGTGCACCGATAGGCGTCTTCCACACCTGGCGGGTCTTGACGTAGTCGGTGGCCTTGTTGATGGCGAAGCGGCCCATTCCGACGGCGCTGGCCGCGCCCATGATGCGCTCCGGGTTCAGACCCGCGAACAGCTGGGCGATCGCCGCGTCCTCGGATCCGACGAGCGCGTCGGCGGGCAGTCGGACTTCGTCGAGGAACAGCTGGAACTGGTTCTCGGGGCTGACGATCTCCATGTCGATCGTCGTCCACGACAGCCCTGGCGTGTCGATCGGCACGACGAACAACGCAGGCTTCAGGTTTCCGGTCTTCGCCTCTTCCGTGCGACCCACGACCAGGATCGCCTGCGCCTGGTCGACCCCGGAGATGAAGACCTTTTGGCCGGACAGGATCCAGTCGCTGCCGTCCCGGCGCGCGGTGGTGGTGATCCTGTGCGAGTTGGAGCCCGCGTCGGGTTCGGTGATGGCGAACGCCATCGTGATGCTGCCGTCGGCGATGCCGGGGATCCAGCGCTTCTTCTGCTCCTCGGTGCCGAACTTGCTGATGATGGTGCCGTTGATGGCGGGGGAGACCACCATCAGCAGCAGCGCGCAGCCGTTGGCCGACATCTCCTCCATGACCAGCGAGAGCTCGTACATGCCTGCGCCGCCACCGCCGTACTCCTCGGGCAGGTTGACCCCGATGAAGCCGAGCTTGCCTGCCTCACTCCACAATTCGGTGGTGTGGCCGCCGGAGCGGGCCTTCTCGAGGTAGTACTTCTCGCCGTAGTTCGCGGCGAACCGAGAAACGGCCTTGCGCAGTTCCTTCTGTTCATCGGTCTCGACGAAGCTCATCGGTGTTCCTTCTCTTCGGGGTCTTGTACACGTGCGAGTACGGCGCCGACGTCGACCTGTTGGCCGGCGGCGACGTTCAGTTCGGCGAGCACGCCATCGCTTGGGGCGGTGATGGTGTGTTCCATCTTCATGGCCTCGAGCCAGATCAGCGGCTGGCCCGCCGTCACCTGGTCACCGACGGCGGCGCCGATCCGGATCACCGACCCCGGCATCGGGGCCAGGAGCGAGCCATGCGCAACGGCGGCATCCGGATCGGGGAAACGGGGCTGGGCGACGAGCCGAACCGGGCCGAGGGGGCCGTCGACGAAGACGTCGGCCCCGTATCGCGCCACGTCGAACGGGCGCTCGACCGCCCCGACGCGCAGCACGACCCGGTCCGGCGTCGCCGAAATCAACGTCACGTCGTCGAAGTCCGGCAGTTCCAGCCTGCCGCGCACGAAGCGGTACCGGATCTCGTACTCGTCGTGAGCTTTCCCCGTCGCTTCGCTCGCCCCTGATGCATCGGCGAAGCGCTTGGTCTGGTAGCCGGACGCCATGTTCCGCCAGCCACTCGGCACCTCGGCGAAAGCCGTTGCGGCCCGGCGATTCCCGGCAGCGTCGGCAAGTGCCGCGGCAAGCGCGGAGAGCCTGGACGCGGACGGGTCGGCCAGCGGTGCCGCGAGCTTGGCCAGGTCGTGGGTGTCGAAGAACGCGGTGTCGGTGGCGCCGTCGAGGAACGCGCGGTGGCGCAGCACGTTGACCAGCAGGTCGCGGTTGGTCCGAATGCCGTGCAGGCGCATCCTGGCCAGGGCGTCGGCAAGGATGCTCGCCGCCTGTCGTCGCGTCGGGGCGTAGGAGATGATCTTGGCCAGCATCGGGTCGTAGAACACCGACACCGCCGAGCCGTCCACGATGCCCGAGTCGACGCGCACGCCCGGACGGTCCAGCGTGTCGAACTCGGTGCGGGTGCCTGGCACGTCGAACCGGTGCACCGCGCCGGCCTGCGGCTGCCAGTTCTTGGCCGGGTCCTCGGCATAGAGCCGCGCTTCGATCGAATGACCGTGTGCGGCAGGCGGTTCTGCGGCGAGTCGTCCGCCGGACGCGACGTCGAGCTGCAACTCGACCAGGTCGAGGCCGGTGGTCTCCTCGGTCACCGGATGCTCCACCTGAAGCCGGGTGTTCATCTCGAGGAAGAAGAAGTCGCCCGCCTCGTCTGCCATGAACTCGACCGTGCCGGCGCCGGTGTAGCCGATCGCCTCGGCGGCCAGCCGCGCCGCGTCGAAGAGCTTGGCGCGCATGCCCGGTGTGCGTTCGACGAGCGGTGACGGCGCCTCTTCGACGATCTTCTGGTGACGGCGCTGAATCGAGCATTCGCGTTCGCCGACCGCCCAGACGGTACCGTGCGTGTCGGCCATCACCTGCACCTCGACGTGGTGGCCGCTGGCCAGGTAGCGCTCGCAGAACACCGTGGGGTCGCCGAACGCCGACTGGGCCTCCCGTTGGGCAGCCTCGACCTGGCCGGGCAGCTCGGCGAGGTCGCGTACGACGCGCATGCCCCGGCCACCACCGCCGGCCGAGGCCTTGATCAGCACCGGCAGCTGGGAGGCAGTGACCGACTCCGGGTCGAGCTCGTCGAGTACCGGCACCCCTGCGGCGGCCATCATCTTCTTGGCCTCGATCTTGGAGCCCATCGCCTGCACCGCTGCGACGGGCGGGCCGACCCAGATCAATCCCGCCTGCTCCACTGCCGCCGCGAATTCGGCGTTCTCCGAAAGGAACCCGTAGCCAGGGTGGATCGCGTCGGCATCCGATGCCAGCGCTGCGGCCAGGAGTTGGTCGATGTCGAGATACCCGTTGTTGCCCTGCAGTCGAACCCGGACGTCGGCCTCCGCGACGTGTGGGCTGGCGGCATCGGGCTCGGTGTAGACGGCGACGGTGCCGATTCCGAGGCGGCGGCAGGTGGCGAACACGCGACGGGCGATCTCGCCGCGGTTGGCGACCAGGACTCGGGTGATCACTTGGTCACCCTTCCCGCGATTTCGGCGTGATTTGTCACGCTCACCGATACAAAACACGCCGAAATCACTGAAAACCTCACATCCTGAAGACGCCGAAGTTCGACGTCCCCTCGATCGGGCCACTGGCGATGGCGGACAGGCACATTCCCAGCACCGTGCGGGTGTCGCGGGGGTCGATGACGCCGTCGTCGTAGAGCCGGCCAGACAGGAACATGGGCAACGACTCGGCGTCGATCTGCGCCTCGACCGCAGCGCGCAGGGCGGCATCGGCGTCCTCGTCGACTTGCTGCCCCCGGGCCTCGGCGGCGGCCCGGCTCACGATGGACAGCACCCCGGCCAGTTGGGTGCCCCCCATTACCGCGGACTTGGCGCTTGGCCAGGCGAACAGGAAACGGGGATCGTAGGCCCGCCCACACATGCCGTAGTGCCCAGCGCCATACGACGCACCGATTAGCAGCGAGATGTGGGGCACGGTCGAGTTGGAGACGGCGTTGATCATCATCGATCCGTGCTTGATCATCCCGCCTTCCTCGTACTTGCGTCCGACCATGTAGCCGGTCGTGTTGTGCAGGAAGAGAAGTGGGGTGTCCGACCGGTTGGCCAGCTGGATGAACTGGGTGGCCTTCTGAGACTCCTCGCTGAACAGCACACCGCGGGCGTTGGCGAGAATGCCGATCGGATAGCCGTGCAGCCTGGCCCATCCGGTCACCAGCGAGCCGCCGTAGAGCGGCTTGAACTCGTCGAACTCCGACCCGTCGACGATCCGGGCGATCACGTCGCGCGGATCGAACGGGATGCGCAGATCGGCTGGCACGATGCCGATCAGTTCCTCCTGGTCGAACAGCGGCGCAGTGACCGGCCCCGGTGTCGGACCCTGCTTGCGCCAGTTCAGCCTGGCCACGATCCGGCGCCCGATCCGCAGCGCGTCCAACTCGTCGACGGCGAAGTAGTCCGCCAGACCCGAAGTGCGAGCGTGCATCTCGGCCCCGCCGAGGGATTCGTCGTCGGATTCCTCGCCGGTGGCCATCTTCACCAGCGGCGGACCTGCGAGGAACACCTTTGAGCGCTCCTTGATCATCACGACGTGATCCGACATGCCGGGGACGTAGGCCCCGCCTGCGGTGGAGTTGCCGAAGACCAGGGCGATCGTGGGGATGCCGGCGGCCGACAGCCGGGTCAGGTCGCGGAACATCTGCCCGCCGGGGATGAAGATCTCCTTCTGCGTGGGCAGGTCGGCGCCTCCCGACTCGACCAGGGAGATCACGGGCAGCCGGTTCTCGCGGGCGATCTGGTTGGCGCGCAAGATCTTCTTCAGCGTCCACGGGTTGCTGGTGCCGCCCTTGACCGTCGGGTCGTTGGAGACCACCAGGCATTCGACGCCCTCGATGACACCCACGCCCACCACCACGCTGGCGCCGACCGTGAAGTCGGTGCCCCACGCGGCGAGTGGGCTGAGCTCGAGGAACGGCGAGTCGGGATCGAGCAGCACTTCGATGCGTTCACGGGCTGTCAGCTTGCCGCGGGCATGGTGACGGTCGACGTACTTGGCCCCACCCCCTGCCAGCGCCTTGGCGTGTTCCGACTCGAGCTCGGTGAGCTTGGCGGACATCGCTTCTGCGGCGTCGGTGAACCCGGCCGACCGCACATCGAGTGCGGACTTGAGGGCCGTCACGACTGGTACCCGAGCGTCTTGGCGGCCAAGCTGGTCAGGATCTCGGTGGTGCCGCCGCCGATGCCGAGGATGCGCATGTCGCGGTATTGGCGCTCGACCTCCGATTCGGCCATGTAGCCCATGCCGCCGAACAACTGCACGGCCGCGTTGGCCACCCATTCGCCGGACTCGACGGCGGTGTTCTTGGCGAAGCACACCTCGGTGATCAAGGAAGTGTCGCCGCGGTCTGATGTCGCCGCCGGGGCGGCTCCGGCGATCTGCCGTTCGACCAGTGCGCGGGTGTACACCCGCGCGACGTCGACCCGCCGCGCCATCTCGGACAACGTGTTCTGCACCGACTGCCGGGAGATCAGCGGCCTGCCGAACGTCTCCCGATCGCGGCACCACTGCACGGTCAGGTCGAGGCAGCGTTGCGCGCTCGAATACGCCTGCGCCGCAAGCCCGACCCGCTCGCTGACGAACGCGGCAGCGATCTGCATGAAGCCACTGTTCTCGGCGCCGATCAGGTTCGCCGCAGGTACCCGGACGTCCGTGTAGGACAGCTCGGCGGTGTCCGACGATCGCCAGCCCATCTTCTCCAGCTTGCGGGTGACCTCGAAGCCCGGCGTGTTCTTGTCGACGACGATCAGCGAGACACCCGCGGCGCCGGGCCCGCCGGTGCGCGCGGCGGTCACGACGTAGTCGGCCCGTACGCCGGAGGTGATGTAGGTCTTGGCACCATTGAGGATGTAGTCGTCGCCGTCCCGAACAGCTCTCGTGGTCAGGTGCCCGACGTCGGAGCCGCCGCCGGGTTCGGTGATCGCCAGCGAGCCGATCAACTCGCCGCGCAGGGTGGGCCGAACGTAGGTGTCGATCAGCCGCTCGTCGCCGGAAGCGATCATGTGCGGCACCGTGATACCGCACGTGAACAGGGACGCGAACACACCGCCTGGCGAACCCGCGTAGTGCATCTCCTCGCAGATGATCACCGCGTCGGCGCCGTCGCCGCCACCGCCGCCGACCGCTTCTGGCTGGCCCGCGCCGAGCAGCCCGGCCGCGCCGGCCTTGAGGTGCAGCTCGCGCGGCAGCAGCCCCGTCTTCTCCCACTCGTCGACGTTGGGCAGAACTTCGCGTTCGGCGAACGTACGCACCGTCTTTCGGAGCTCGTCGCGTTCGGGCGTGGTCCAGATGCTGCTCACTTCAAGAACTCCTCTGGGATGGCTTGAATCATCTCGACGGGGATGTCGACATGACGGGCCCTCAGCCATTCCCCGAGGCCCTTGGCCTGCGGGTCGAAGCGCGCCTGGTGGGCCACGCCCTTGCCAAGGATGCCCTCGATGACGAAGTTCACCGCGCGCAGGTTGGGCAACACGTGGCGGGTCACCACCAGGTCGGCCGTCTCGGGCAGCAGCTCGCGCAGTTTCTCGACGGTCAACGTGTGCGCCAGCCAGCGCCACTGCTCACCGGTGCGGACCCACACCCCGACGTTGGCATTGCCGCCCTTGTCGCCGCTGCGGGCGCCTGCGACGAAACCCAAAGGCGCGCGGTGGGTCTCACCGAACGGCAACGGTTCTGGCAACGCGAACGGCCCGACGTCCTCCAGCGCCTTGGTCTCGGTGGCGGCCGGAATGTCCGTGCGCGTGCCGTCGGCGTGCACCGCGACGTGCGGCACCTTGCCCGCGTCGACGTAGCCGGGGGTGAACACGCCGTACACCTGACCCTCGCCGGGCGGTGCGGTGGTGGTGAACCCTGGGTAGCTCGCCAGTGCCAATTCGACTGCGGCGGACGAGAAGTGACGTCCCACGTTCGCGGGATCGGAGTCGCGGACCACGCAGCGTAGTAGTGCGCTGGCCGCTTCTTCGGTGTCGGCGTCGAGATGGTCGGTGCGAGCCAGGGTCCACTCCAACTCCGCCGGCTTCACGGTCAGGTTCGCCTCCAGCTGGCGTCGCACCAGATCGGCCTTGGCGTCGATGTCCAGGCCGGTCAACACGAACGTCATCGCGTTGCGGAAACCGCCGACGGAGTTCAGCGACACCTTGAGCGTCGGAGGCGGCGGCTCGCCCCGAACTCCGCTGATCCGCACCCGGTCCGGCCCGTCGTCGCTCAACGCCAGGCTGTCGACCCGCAGCGTCACGTCGGGGTTGGCGTAGCGCGCCCCGCCGATCTCGTAGAGCAGCTGGGCGGTGACGGTGTCGACGCTGACCAGGCCGCCGGTGCCGGGGTGTTTGGTGATCACCGACGATCCATCTGCGTCGATCTCGGCGATCGGGAAGCCGGCGTCGAGCAGATCGGGTACTTCGGTGAAGAAGGCATAGTTGCCGCCGGTGGCCTGGACGCCGCATTCGATGACGTGGCCCGCGGCCACCGCCCCTGCGAGGGCGTCGTAATCGGTGCGGTTCCAGCCGAAGTGGGCTGCGGCGGGCCCGACGATCACCGAGGCGTCCGTGACGCGGCCCGTCACGACGACGTCCGCGCCGGCGTTCAGGCAGTCGACGATGCCCCATGCGCCGAGGTAGGCGTTGGCCGAGAGCGGAGTTCCGAAGCCGAGTTCGTCGGCGCGGCCGATCAGGTCGTCACCCTCGACGTGGGCGACCTTGGCGTCGAGTCCGAGGCGATCGGCCAGTGCGCGTACGGCGTCGGCCAACCCCGCGGGGTTGAGGCCACCGGCGTTGGCGACGATCCGTACGCCCTTGTCGAGGGCCGTCCCGAGGGACTCCTCGAGTTGTGTCAGGAACGTCTTCGCGTAGCCGCGATCGGGTGACTTGGCCCGGTCGCGCGCCAGGATCAACATGGTCAGTTCGGCGAGGTAGTCCCCGGTGACGTAGTCGAGTTCCCCGCCGGTGAGCATCTCGCGCATCGCGGAATGCCGATCGCCGTAGAAGCCCGAGCAGTTGCCGATCCGAACTGGTCCGACTTCTCGGCTCACTGGTCTCCTCATTGCTTCGGCCCAACCGACCAACCACCCGGTAGGTTAGTCGGTACCACCGGTCCCACGTCAAGCCGCGAATTCGGCGCGTTTACCCGCGCTGGGCACGGAAAAGCACGCCGAAATCCCTCATTTTGGAGGCTACGCAGCTCACCGGCTATCCTGAAGGGCAATTGCCGACGCCCGTAGGTCTGCGCGGCTGCCAGATTTTGATCCCATTGAAGAGGAGAGCCGATCATGGCTGTGCCCAAGCGCAGAATGTCGCGGTCGAACACCCGTAGCCGTCGTTCGCAGTGGAAGGCCACTGCGACCGACCTCGTCGGCGTCAACGTTGCCGGTCAGCAGCACAAGGTGCCGCGTCGGCTGCTCAAGGCCGCCCGTCTCGGCCTGATCGATCTCGACCGCCGCTAACTCGGCGCGCCTCTCAGCCCCCTCTCAGACAGTGGGTTGACACTGTGGCTGTGCGCATACTTGTCGTCGATGACGATCGCGCGGTGCGCGAATCCCTGCGCCGGTCGCTTGCCTTCAACGGTTACTCCGTCGAATTGGCCCAGGATGGTCTGGAAGCCCTCGATCGGATAGCCAGTGATCGACCGGACGCCCTCGTGCTCGATGTGATGATGCCGAGGCTGGACGGCCTCGAGGTCTGCCGTCAGCTCCGCAGCAGTGGTGACGACCTGCCCATTCTGGTGCTGACCGCACGGGACTCGGTATCCGAGCGGGTGGCCGGTCTCGACGCGGGCGCCGACGACTACCTGCCGAAGCCGTTCGCGCTCGAGGAGCTCCTCGCCAGGATGCGCGCGCTGTTGCGCCGCCGCACCGTCGACGACCACACCGAGTCGGCCGCCATGACGTTCTCCGACCTGAGCCTCGACCCGGTCACCCGCGAGGTCACCCGCGGGGAACGGCAGATCAGCCTGACCAGGACCGAGTTCTCGTTGTTGGAGATGCTGATCGCCAACCCGCGGCGCGTGCTGACCCGCAGCCGCATCCTCGAAGAGGTATGGGGATTCGACTTCCCGACGTCGGGCAACGCGCTCGAGGTGTACGTGGGATACCTGCGCCGCAAGACCGAAGCCGAGGGGGAGTTGCGACTGATCCACACCGTTCGAGGTGTGGGTTACGTGCTGCGCGAGACTCCGCCCTGATGTCGGTGGTGAAGACGTGGAAGGAGTCGGTCCGCCGGGCACCCCCGCTGCAGGCCTCCCTTCACGACGCCAGCTCCGTATCTCTGCGGTGGCGGGTGATGCTGCTGGCCATGTCGATGGTGGCGATGGTCGTGGTGCTGATGGCACTCGCGGTCTACGCCGTGGTGTCGCGCGCGCTGTACGACGACATCGACAGCCAATTGCAAAGCCGGGCCCGGTTGCTCATCGAGAGCGGATCGCTGGCGGCCGACCCCGGCAAGGCCATCGAGGGCACGGCGTACTCCGACGTCAACGCCATGCTGGTGATCCCTGGCAGGACCATCTTCACCGCGAATCAGGAAGGGCAAACCCTTCCGCTCGGTGACCCCGAGAAGGACGTCGTGCAGGGCAAGCTGTTGATGTCGTTGCGCACCACCAACCATCAGCGCGTGCTGGCCGTGCACCTGTCCAACGGCAGCTCGCTGTTGATCTCGAAGAGCCTTGCGCCCACCGGCGAGGTGCTGAAACGGCTCGGCACCATCCTGCTCATCGTCGGCGGCCTCGGCATGGCGGTGGCCGCGATAGCCGGTGGCACCGTCGCGCGCACTGGTTTGCGGCCCGTGGCGAGGCTCACCGAGGCCACCGAACGGGTGGCGCGTACCGAAGATCTGCGGCCCATCCCCGTGCATGGCAACGACGAACTGGCCCGACTGACCGAGGCGTTCAACATGATGTTGCGCGCGCTGGCCGAGTCGCGGGAGCGCCAGGCGCGGCTGGTGTCCGACGCCGGCCACGAGCTGCGGACGCCGCTGACATCGCTGCGCACCAACGTGGAATTGCTGATGGCCTCGATGGCGCCGGGTGCGCCGCGGCTGCCCGACGAGGAGATGGCGGGCCTGCAGGCCGACGTCATCGCCCAGATCGAGGAGTTGTCCACACTGGTCGGCGACCTGGTCGATCTGACCCGCGACGACGCCGGCGTCACCGTTCACGAGCCCGTCGACATGTCGGAGGTGGTGGCGGCCAGTCTGGAACGGGTTCGCAGGCGCCGCAACGACATTGAGTTCGACGTGCACGTCGAGGGCTGGCAGGTCTACGGCGACGCCGCCGGGCTGTCGCGTGCCGTGCTCAACCTGCTCGACAATGCGGCGAAGTGGAGCCCGCCTGGCGGCCGGGTGGGTGTGCGGCTGATCCGATTCGACGCGGTCAATGCCGAACTCGTCGTATCCGATCGCGGGCCGGGTATCCCGCAGCAGGAGCGGAGGCTGGTGTTCGAGCGGTTCTACCGCTCCACCTCGGCGCGGGGGCTGCCGGGTTCCGGCCTTGGTCTGGCCATCGTCAAGCAGGTGGTGATGAAACACGGTGGGACGCTTCGGATAGAGGACACCGTGCCCGGTGGCGATCCGCCTGGGGCGTCGATTCACGTGGTACTGCCAGGCAGGCCGGTAGCGACACGCCAGCCGAGCGCGGTGGACGGGACCGGCGCGAGCGCCGAGAATGGGTGAATCGGGCGGGGGTTCACTGCAAAGTCTCGGAATGTGCCGAATGGTTTCTAAGTGGATTCTCAGGCCGCAGGGGCACAGTCGGGATGCGCCGATCGTTGTACTCGCAAGACCGACGTCGCGAACTACTCGAGGGAAGAGCATCGACCAGCCATGACGAATCATCCGAGATATTCGCCACCGCCACCGCCTGGTCACCGCCCGGGCCCCTATGACCGCATGCCGCCGGGGTATCCCGGCCAGCGACCCGACGCGCCGCCCCAGTCCTATGACTGGCGCTACGCGACCCAGCAACAGGCCTACCGCGGGCCCCACGACCCGTATCGGGGCGCCCCTCAGACGCAGGTGATGCCCGGCCCGCAACTGCCACAAGCTCCTCGGAAGCGTTCTCGCGCAGGGGTTTTGACCATCGGTGCGCTGGCCATCGCGCTCGTCTCGGCTGGCGTCGGCGGCGGAGTCGCGACGCTGGTCAAGCCGGACCGTCCCACCGTCACCACCAGCGTCGCCGGCGCGGCACCCAGCGAGCCCGCAGCCAGCCTGCCCGCCGGATCGGTGGAACAGGTGGCGGCCAAGGTGGTTCCCAGCGTGGTGAAGCTGGAGACCGACATGGGCAGGCAGTCGGAGGAGGGCTCGGGCATCATCCTGTCGTCCGACGGCCTGATCCTGACGAACAACCACGTCGTGTCCGCCGCCAAAGACGGCTCTGCTGGACCTCCACCAGGCGGTGCTCCTGGCGCCCCCGCGCCCACACAGACGAAGGTGACCTTCGCGGACGGCAACACGACGACGTTCACCGTGGTGGGCACGGACCCGAGCAGTGACATCGCCGTGGTGCGGGCGCAGGGCGCGTCCGGATTGACCCCGATCACCCTCGGCTCGTCGGCCAACCTGCGGGTCGGCCAGGACGTCGTCGCCATCGGTTCGCCGCTCGGCCTCGAGGGCACCGTCACCACGGGCATCGTCAGCGCCCTGAACCGGCCGGTGGCCGCGGGCGGTGACGCACAGAACCAGAACACCGTGCTCGACGCCATCCAGACGGACGCAGCGATCAACCCTGGCAACTCGGGTGGCGCGCTGGTCAACATGAACGGCGAGCTGGTCGGCGTGAACTCGGCCATCGCGACGCTCGGCGGAGACTCGGCGTCGTCACAGAGCGGCTCCATCGGTCTCGGCTTCGCGATCCCCGTCGACCAGGCCAAGCGCATCGCCGACGAACTGATCCAGAACGGCACCGCGTCGCACGCCTCGCTCGGCGTACAGGTCGGTAACGATGCCAGTGCCGACGGCGCCAAGATCGTCGACGTGACCAGTGGTGGTGCGGCGTCTGCGGCTGGGCTGCCCAGCGGCGTCATCGTCACGAAGGTCGACGACCGGGTGATCGGCAGCGCCGACGCCCTCGTTGCCGCGGTCCGCTCGAAGGCGCCGGGCGATCAGGTCACACTGACCTACCTCGACTCGTCTGGCAAGCCGCAGACTGTGCAGGTCACGCTGGGCAAGGCGGCCCAGTGACCATCGCGCCGGGCCGTCCCGCCCTGAAAATGACAACGCCCCTGTCGGCGTCGGGATATACGGTTGCATTCATGGAACAGCCTGGGGAACTGGTCGGCCGTGCACTCGTGGTCGTCGTGGACGACCGCACCGCGCACGGTGACGAGGAAGATCACAGCGGACCGTTGGTCGCCGAACTGCTCGGCGAGGCCGGGTTCGTCGTCGACGGCGTCGTCGTGGTCTCCGCCGATGAGATCGAGATCCGCAACGCGCTGAACACCGCCGTCATCGGCGGTGTCGATCTCGTGATCTCCGTCGGGGGCACCGGTGTCACGCCGCGCGACGTCACCCCCGAGGCCACCACCACCATCCTGGATCGCGAGCTTCTCGGCATCTCCGAGGCGCTCCGCGCGTCCGGCCTGTCGGCCGGCATCGTGGACGCCGGAGTGTCCAGGGGCCTCGCAGGAATCTCCGGCAGCACCCTCGTCGTCAACATCGCCGGATCTCGGGGCGCGGTGCGCGACGGCATGGCCACATTGGGTCCGCTGGCGGCCCAGATCATCGGCCAGCTATCCAGCTTGGAGATCTGACACGTTGTACCCACCGATGCCGCCCACCTGCCCAACGGGCAGGTCTGGGTGGCATTCACGTATGGCATCAACGGTTGACACGAGGGCCCGCGATGGGTTACCGGAGCATGAACAGCTACGAAGAGTGAAATGTGATCTTCGTCACAATGGAGGCCGTCTGTGAGTGAGCCCACCCGGCCTGCGCGACATCTAGTTAACAAGATTTTCGGTGATTCCATTCCTGATACCACCGGTGACGAACGCGACGATCCAGCGCCTCTCGACGAGGCCGAGCGCGACCGCTGGTTGCGAGACAACGTTCCCCCGCACCACGCCTGAGCAGTGATTTCCCATCTAACCTGGGAAATGGCTGGTCCCGCCGTGCATTTCGGCAACCATTGCGATACGCGAGGCAGTGGTGCGTTTCCCCGTCGGCGCTAGCCCCGCTGCAGCACGCCAGTGCAGCCTTGCCTGACTTCAGCAAACTCCGAACCACTCCTGACACGGCTTCACGCGACAGTGCGCTTGCGTTGCCGGGTGGATGCCTCCCCGTTATGTTTCTGCTGTCAACGATGAGCAAAACGTAAGAACAGCATGTGGGATTTCTAATTCCGCTCACATGGAGGTCTTGCGAGGTGTGTGGTTTAGCGACAGTGCCACGTGCCAAGGAACACGGTGAGCCCTCGGGCGAGCCGTAACTACAGAGCTAGGGAGAACATGAAGGCATTCAGTCGGGTGCTGGTCGCGCTGGTGGCGGCCGTCGCGGCGCTGTTCGCGAGCACGGGCACCTCACACGCAGGGCTGGACAACGAGCTGAGCCTGGTCGACGGCCAGGACCGCACTCTGACGATCCAGCAGTGGGACACCTTCCTCAATGGTGTGTTCCCCCTGGACCGCAACCGGCTGACCCGTGAGTGGTTCCACTCCGGTCGCGCCAAGTACAACGTCGCCGGCCCGAGCGCCGACGAGTTCGAGGGCACCCTGGAGCTGGGCTACCAGATCGGCTTCCCGTGGTCGCTGGGCGTGGGCATCAACTTCAGCTACACCACGCCGAACATCCTGCTCGACGATACGAACATCAACCCGTTGAGCGCCGGCTTCAACCCGCTGGGCTCGGTCATCACCCCGAACCTGTTCCCGGGTGTGTCGATCAGCGCTGACCTGGGCAACGGCCCGGGCATCCAGGAAGTCGCCACCTTCTCGGTGGACGTCAAGGGTGCTAGCGGCGGCGTTGCGGTGTCGAACGCGCACGGCACGGTGACCGGTGCGGCGGGCGGCGTGCTGCTGCGTCCGTTCGCTCGCTTGATCGCCAGCACGGGTGACAGCGTCACCACCTACGGCGAACCGTGGAACATGAACTGACACCTTGCTCAGACGCGAACAGCCCCCGGCTTCGGCCGGGGGCTGCTTGCGTTCTGGGGCGGATTACTTGTCGGCGCTGGTGGTCTCGGCAGTGTCGGGGCTTGGGCCGGTGCCGGGGCCGGTGACGTGCTTGCCGCTGCCACCGTCGGACAGCAGATCGCGGATCTCGGTCAGCAGGCTCAGCTCGGTGTCCTGAGCCTGCTCCACCTCGCCCTTCTTGCGGAGCCGGTTGTAGGGCACGACGACGAAGAAGTAGACCACTGCCGCGACGAGGACGAAGTTGATGGCCGCCGTCAGCAGGATGTTGAGATCGATGGTCTGGCCGCCACCGATGGCGATCTTCAGGATGCCGTAGTTCTTGTCGCCGCCTGCGCCGATGCGGTCGATCAATGGCTGGATGATGCTTTCGGAGAACTTGGTGACGAGCGCGGTGAACGCAGTACCGATGACCACCGCGACCGAGAGGTCGACGATGTTGCCGCGAGCGAGAAACTCCTTGAAGCCCTTGAGCACGAGCGGATTCCTTCCATGCGGGTGGTTGTCCAGATGTGCCACGTTAACCCCGCTGACGCTGCGCTCGGCGGAACACGGTGCTAGCTTCGGGGAATCCATTCACGCGTAGAGGACTTGGAGCGTACGAGTGTCGATGCGGTTGCTGGTGCCCGTTGCGATGGTGCTGATCGGCCTTGCCGGACTGGCAGGAGGCACGGCAGCTGCCCAGCCGACCACTCCGGCGCCTGCGCCCCCAGCGTCGACTTCCGACGAGCTCGCCGACATGGTGATGGACGCGCTCCAACCCGGATCGGGTGCGCCGACCACGACACCGGTTGCGCCGCCTGGGCATTGACCCTCAGTGCAGCGTCAGCGTGACGGCCATGGTCAGCGACGCACTCGCCACCTCGTTGGCGGAGTGAGCGGGCAGGGCCACCAGGACCACCCTGTCGTCGCCCCTGCCGGGTGAGCCGATCTGCTCTGAGACCAGGACGACGACGGCATCCGTCGCCACCACACGCGGCTGCTCGTCGACGGTGCCGCCGGGCGACGTGGATTCGGCGGCCAGCACGTCCACCACGTCTCCCGGGCGAATGAGATCCAGTAGGGCGGCATCGGCCAGGCGGAGCGGCACCACTCGCGCGTCAGGGCCTGCGGTCGCCTCGGCAAGTCGCGGGCTCAGCAGCCTGACGTCGGTGAGCACCTCCCCACGACGGGCAGGTCCGGCCAGAGTGGACCCGACGAGCGTGGCCGGGTCCGCCTGAGAACCGTCGGGAATCGTTGTCTTCGAACGTGATTCGACGCGAAGATCCGCCGCGGTGAGCGCGACGCCCGGTGCCACGTCGTGCGCGAAGACCACCACGTCGGCGCGGCCATCGGCGGGATCAGGGCGCAGCGCGGCCACACCTGCCAATACGACGAGTGCACCCGCGGTCACCCTGCGGGCGGTTGCGGTCCTGGTCCAGTCCGGTCGCAGTGCCTGCGTCAGCCGGGTCAGCGGCGACGGGTTGAGTGCTTCCCCCATGCGCCAACGTTAGGTGGCGACGGCGATTTTCCCACTCCCGCGACGGGCGGGCCTGTGGATAACCCGGCTAGGAGCTGGCGGCGGCGGGCGCCGACGAGCTGCTGCTCGAACTCGAGCTCTTCTTGTCCGACGAGCCGGAGCTCGAAGAGCTCGACGAGGAATCGGAACCGGACGACCCCGACGACGAGGAGGAGTCGGAGGAGGATGATGAGCCGGTCGACTCGCTGCTCTTGGCCGACGCGCCCGACGAGCTGCCCGCCGTGCTCTTGGCGCCCTCACGGCTGTCGTTGCGGTAGAAGCCGCTGCCCTTGAAGACCACGCCAACCGAGCCGAACAGCTTGCGCAGCCGGCCGGAGCACACGGGGCACGTGGTCAGTGCATCTTCGGTGAACGCCTGCACCGCGTCGAACTTGTTGTCGCACTCGGTACACGCGTAGGAATAGGTCGGCACGAAAACCTCCGGGGCAGTAAAACTTGTTAGCACTCTACCGGCGCAAGTGCTAGAACCGAAATGTGGGCCGCGCCATTCCCGTACTCGTCGTGGTCATCGCCGTTGGCGTCGCCGTCGGCGCGTGGTTCCACTTCCGCGCGGAGCCAATCGTAGCGGCGCCGCCGTCTCAGGGCTCGATCGGATACGACCAGGTCAGGGCTGATCTCAAACGGCTGCCGGTGAAGGGGTGGGATCGGCGCCGCGACTTCGTCAGGTACCGGTTCGGCGAAGCATGGAGTGACGACGTCGACGTCGAGCTCGGACACAACGGCTGCAACACCCGCGATGACGTGCTGCGCCGGGATCTCACCGACGTCGCCCTGCGCCCCGGCACCTGCTTCGTGCAGCGCGGCACGCTGCACGACCCCTACCGCGGCGAGACGATCGACTTCGTCCGCGGGCCCACGACGTCGGATGCCGTGCAGATCGACCACGTCGTGTCACTGGCCGACGCTTGGTACAAGGGTGCCGGCGACTGGGACGACGACCGACGTCGCGACTTCGCCAACGATCCGCGCAACCTGCTAGCCGTGAGCGCAAAGGGCAACTTCGACAAGGCATTTCGTGACGCCGCGAGCTGGCTGCCGCCGAACGTTGGGTTCCGCTGCGAGTTCGTGGCGCGTCAGGTGCAGGTGAAGACCGCCTACGGGCTGTGGGTCTCGGAGAAGGAGGAGCGGGCCATCGCCGAAGTGCTCTCGGCCTGTTAACCGAGCGCGACGAGTCCCAGGCCGGGCGTGAGCGCGTCCGTCATCGGCACGTCGTGATCGTCACCAGGCAGCCAGTCCACCAACTCGTCGTCGCGGACCACCGCGACCAACCGCGCGGCCGGATCCGCGTGGCTCAGCGACCGGTCGTAGAACCCTGCGCCACGCCCGAGCCGAACGCCGGCGCGGTCCACCGAGAGAGCCGGAACCAGGATCACCGACGCGGCGGCGATGGCCTTGACACCCAGCCACGGCGGCTCGGGTTCACGCAGCCCGAAGCGGGCGTCGACCAGGCCACCGGCGCGGTACTCGCCCCACCGCAGCGGCAGCGGGGTGCCCATCTCGTCCTCGAGGGCAACGGGCAGCAGGACCCGCACGCCGAGTGCGGCCAGCCCGTCGAGCATTGACTGCGAACCGGGCTCGGAACCCACGGGAACGTACGCGCAGACGGTGTCCCCGGCGTGCACCAGGTCCTGCAGGTGCCGGGCAAGCGCGTCGGCCTCGGCCCGTCGTTGCTCTGGCGACGTCATGCGGCGGGCCCGTAGCACCACCGCCCGCACTTCCGCCTTCGTCATCCGCTCCACGAACACACCATGACATCCGAACGACCGAGGTTGGCGGACTTGCCAACCTCGCGGGGTCGCAAACAGCGGATGCCGTTATGGTGTGAACGATGACGACTCGGGCTGAGGTGCCGATCCCGCGTACGGCGGTCGTTCCTGCGGCCGGTCTGGGGACGCGTTTCCTGCCGGCGACCAAGACGGTGCCGAAGGAGTTGCTGCCGGTCGTCGACACACCCGGAATCGAACTGGTCGCCGCTGAAGCGGCCCAAGCCGGTGGCGAACGCCTGATCATCATCACCTCGGAGGGCAAGGACGGGGTGGTGGCGCACTTCGTCCAGGACCTCATCCTCGAAGGCACGCTGGAAGCCCGCGGTAAGCACGTGATGCTTGAGAAGGTGCGCCGGGCGCCCGCCCTGATCAAGGTCGAGTCCGTCGTGCAGGCCGAGCCGCTCGGTCTTGGCCACGCCATCGGGTGCGTCGAAGAGAAGCTGATGCCCGACGAGGACGCGATCGCGGTGTTGCTGCCCGACGATCTGGTTCTGCCGACGGGTGTGCTGGAGACCATGTCGAAGGTGCGCGCCAAGCGCGGCGGCACGGTGCTGTGCGCCATCGAGGTGCCGCCCGACGAGATCAGCGCCTACGGCGTGTTCGACGTCGAAGTGGTGCCGGACGCCGCGAATCCAAACGTGCTGCGCGTCAAGGGAATGGTGGAGAAGCCGAAGGCCGAGGACGCGCCGTCGCCGTACGCCGCAGCCGGTCGGTACGTGCTCGACCGCGCGATCTTCGACGCACTGCGTCGGGTCAAGCCCGGCGTCGGAGGCGAGATTCAGCTGACCGACGCCATCGCGCTGCTGATCGAGGATGGCCACCCGGTCCACGTCGTCGTGCATCGGGGTCGCCGACACGACCTGGGAAATCCCGGCGGCTACCTCAAGGCTGCGGTTGACTTTGCGTTGGAACGCGACGACTACGGACCGGAGCTGCGGCGCTGGCTGGTCGAGCGATTAGGGCTGGGCGCACCCTCAAGTCAGCACTGAGAGCGCGCCGCGGGCCATGGCACTGCAGAAAGGCTCATTGTGCGTTCGGTCGAGGACCAGCAGGCTCGAGTAGCCGCTGCTGCGGTGGCGCCACGGCCGGTGCGCGTGGCCATTGCCGAGGCGCAGGGTCTGATGTGCGCCGAGGAGGTCGTCACCGAACGGCCGCTGCCCGGCTTCGACCAGGCCGCCATCGACGGGTATGCGGTGCGCAGCGTCGACGTGCTCGGGGCCGATCCGGGTGACGACGCCGACGACGGCGGCGACCGTGAGGTCAGCCTTCCCGTGATGGGCCTGATCGAGGCGGGCACACGCACGCCCAGCCGTCTGCAACCGCGTCAGGCCGCCCGCGTTCAGACCGGCGCCCCGATGCCGACCCTTGCCGACGCGGTGTTGCCGCTGCGCTGGACCGACGGCGGCGATTCGCGGGTGCGGGTGCTGCGCAGCGTGCGGTCGGGCGCCTACGTCCGGCGCACCGGTGACGACGTCCAGCCGGGCGACGTCGCGGTGCGGGCGGGCACGATCATCGGTGCTGCCCAAGTGGGTCTGCTCGCGGCGGTCGGCAGGGAGCGGGTGTTGGTGCATCCGCGACCTCGGCTGTCGGTGATGTGCGTCGGCGGGGAACTCGTTGACATCTCGCGCACGCCAGGCAACGGGCAGGTCTACGACGTCAACTCGTACGCGCTGGCCGCGGCGGGCCGCGACGCCGGTGCGGAGGTGAACCGCGTCGGGATCGTCGACACCGAGTCCAAGGAGTTGCGCGACGTCGTCGAGGGCCAACTCAGCCGGGCCGAGGTGGTGGTGATCGCAGGCGGCGTCGGCGGGGCCGCGGCCGAGAACGTGCGTGCCGTGCTCTCCGAGCTGGGGGAGATGGAGGTCGCGCGCATCGCGATGCACCCAGGGTCGGTTCAGGGCTTCGGCCAGTTGGGCCCCGAGGGCGTGCCGGTCTTCTTGTTGCCCGCCAACCCGGTTAGTGCGTTGGTGGTGTTCGAGATCATGGTGCGGCCACTGATCAGGATGTCGCTGGGCAAGCGGCAGCCGTTGCGGCGTGTCGTGCAGGCCCGCACCTTGTCGCCGATCTCGTCGGTGGCTGGCCGCAAGGGATATCTGCGCGGACAGTTGATGCGTGATCAGGACACCGGCGAGTACCTGGTGCAGGCCCTCGGTGGCGCGCCGGGAGCGTCGTCGCACCTGCTCGCCACGCTTGCCGAGGCGAACTGTCTGGTTACCGTCCCGAGCGAGGCGGAGCAGGTCCGCACCGGCGAGATCGTCGACGTGGCCTTCTTGGCGCAACGCGGTTGAGACGCGCCGTGGCTGACCGACGGAGCGCGGCGGCGTGAGCTTCCTGCGTTCGGCGTCCGTCCATCCGGGTTGGCCGAAACCGGTGGGACCGTTGCGGGTGCCCGCGGGTTTGGTGCGGCTGCGTCCGGTGCGGTTGCGCGACGGCTCGCAGTGGAGCCGGCTTCGGCTGAACGACCGGGCGCACCTGGAACCGTGGGAACCGGTCGCCGACATGAATTGGGAAGTGCGCCATGCGCTTTCGTCGTGGCCGTCGATCTGTTCGGGCTTGCGGGGCGAGGCTCGTCGGGGACGCATGTTGCCGTACGCCATCGAACTCGACGGCGAGTTCTGTGGACAGCTCACCATCGGGAACGTCACGCACGGGGCGCTGCGCTCGGCGTGGATCGGGTACTGGGTGGCCAAGGCGGTGACGGGTGGTGGGGTGGCGACGGCGGCACTCGCCCTCGGCGTCGACCATGGGCTCGGGCCGGTCATGCTGCACCGCATCGAGGCGACGGTGCGGCCCGAGAACGCTGCGAGCCGGGCGGTGCTTGCCAAGGTCGGCTTCCGCGAAGAGGGGTTGCTGCGGCGGTACCTCGAGGTCGACGGAGCGTGGCGGGATCACCTGCTGGTCGCGATCACCGTCGAGGAGCTCGAAGGCTCGGCAACCTCACGGTTGGTCCGGGCGGGCCGCGCCGCCTGGTCGTGAGAAATGTTGCAGATGTGACATGTGGGGCTAATGTGCTTGTCAGAGGTGAATTACAGGTGTGTAATTGACCTCGGCGCGTCGCCCCCAGATGCGCTGGTCACAGACCTAGCCTGAAGGGGAAAGGAGCCGGCTACATGCCAAGCATCCCCCAATCCCTCCTGTGGATCTCTCTCGTGGTGCTCTGGCTCTTCGTGCTCGTTCCCATGTTGATCAGCAAGCGGGACACCGTGCGTCGTACCAGTGACGTGGCCTTGGCCACCCGAGTGCTCAACACCGGACGTGGCGCCCGACTGCTGCGTCGGCGCAGCGGACCCGCCGCGGGCCACCACAGCGATCCCGACTGGCGACCGTCCGAGGACCATCTGGACGACGACACCATCGACGACCACGAACACGACGAACCCCACGACGCGCCATCACGGCGACCCGTCGTGCTCGCCGCCGCCGCGGAGCAGACCGAACCCGACTACCTCGACGTCGACGTCGTCGAGATGGACTCGGGCGCACTGCCGGTCGGCGCGTCCGCCGCGCGGTCGGAGGAGGAGTCCGACCACCCCGAACTGCCGTTGGACTACGACGACAGCACCCAGACGTTCTCGGTCGAGGATCTCTCCGAGGTCGACGCCGCAGAGGCCGAGGCCGCCGAGTCCGAAGAGTCCACGGACGTCTTCGAGTCGCTCGACGACGGCACCGACCACGACTACGAGTACGTCGACGACTCCTCGGGTCTGGAAGCGCCGTCCGACACCGACCTGCACGTCGCCGACTCCATCTCGGAGGCGCGGCGCAGGCGCTACGAATCCAAGACCGCCGCGGCCGTCAGCGCCCGAAAGTACAAGTTCCGCAAGCGGATGCTGATGGCGATGGGCGCGGTGCTGGTGGCCACCGCCGCCGCCGCGTTCCTGGTGTCCCCGACATTCTGGTGGGCGTGCGGCTCGGTCGCGGCGGTGACCGTGCTCTACCTCGGCTACCTCCGCCGTCAGACCCGGATCGAAGAGCAGGTGCGGCGACGTCGTGCACAGCGGATGGCGCGGTCCCGACTCGGAGTCGAGAGCACCCAGGACCCCGAGTTCGACGTCGTGCCGTCGCGGCTGCGTCGCCCCGGCGCGGTGGTGCTGGAGATCGACGACGAGGACCCCATCTTCGAGCACCTCGACTACGCCCCGTTCGCCGCTGACTACGACTTACCGCGCGCGGCGGGGGAGTAGCCCTCTGCGGTTTTCTGCCTCGGCACGGTGACTGGTAGCCTGTGCTTCCGGTACAAGGGGCTATAGCGCAGTTGGTAGCGCGTCTCGTTCGCATCGAGAAGGTCAGGGGTTCGATTCCCCTTAGCTCCACCACGATTGGGCAGGTCAGACGCTGCTCGCGATGACGGTGCTTAGAACTACGTCGCCTGCACTCTCACCATGCTTGGGCGTCACCGATAGCTGCAGCCGTGCGATGACAGAATCGGTCGCCGCCGGCGCGCTTCGCCTCATACATGGCCTTATCGGCGAGACCGACCAACGTCGCAAGCCCGAGATTGATCGGTACCGCTTGGCAAGCGGCGAGCGGAACGGTGACGGCACCGACGCTTGCGGTCACGTGATGTGGCGTTCTGGCGATCGCGTGAGTTATGTCCGCGGCGATGTGGGCCGCCTCGTCGGCCGACGCTGCAGCCATGACCACGAATTCCTCGCCGCCGTATCGGGCTACGACGGCGTTCGCTGGCGCGCACTGAATCAATGCCTCACCGACGGCGACAAGCGCATTGTCGCCAGCTTGATGTCCCGCAGTGTCGTTGAGCTGCTTGAAGCGATCCAAATCGACCATCGCCAGCATGAGGTGGGGGTCCTGTGGGTCACAGACATGCTCGAATTGCTCGACGGCGCGTGCGTAGAAGCCGCGTCTGTTCAGCAACCCGGTAAGGGGGTCGGTGCCGGAGTTAAGTGCGTCGGGCGCGAGTATCTGAAATAGCGTCTGGCACATCACCGGTATCACGGTGATCATGCCGACGACGGCAAGCAGTTTTGCGACCGCCAGCACGGGGTCCGTTTCTGCGATTTCGAAGGCGAGGATCGTGGCGACGACGACCGCTACGGCGATGTTCAGTATCACCAACCGCATGGAATGGAAGATGCCCGCGTAGCCGCCCAGCAAGCTGAAAAGTGACGCCGCCATCAATCCGGACATCGTGCTCGCCTCGATGAGGCACGCGGAGCCGATGGCCAGTGCTGACACCGCGACGAACGCGGCAGACTGTGTTCGTGTCGGCCAGTTGCGCAGCCACAGCGCACCCATCACCAGGCAACCTGCCGTGATACCGACAGCGACGAGTGCCGGCAGCCCGCGAGGAGTGCCCGCGGGGCTATAAACCATCAAGAATTCGATGCCGCCCAAGAAGAACACGGCGAGGGCAATGGAACGCTGCACCGCGGACCGCACGCCGCGGTTGGCGAGGTAAACGGACAACCAGTCGTAGTGGGCAGGCGCGGTCCACCACCGACGTATGCGACGTGCGATGCCCGCACCGGTCCGCCGTGGCGTGGCGACCAACCAGCGTCGCAGCGGTGCCGTGGACATAAACGATTGTCAACCGACGCCAGTTACATAGCAACCACCCGGTAGCAGCCGGTTGAGCCGGTCCGTCGAAGAAAACAGCCCGTTCAGCAAACGCAGTGGTCCGACGGGGCATCGTAAGTCCTAGCTTGGGCGCCGTCCGCAGTAGCTTCGTCAGCAGGATATTGGAGCCAACGTCGCCAACCTCTTGACCAGTAGGTTCTCAGTACAGCCAACGGTGTCAGCAGCCAGCTGGTAGGCACCGCCAGTGCAGTCATCGAAGCGCCAACAACAATCCGGCTGCACCGACGACAAGTACTGCGTCGATCAGAAGTTCGTGGGT
>Ga0105237_10000301_pt1 | contig 68372 bp, 71 predicted proteins | sample KBSC24metaG_FD_81520 | JGI IMG/M metagenome (GOLD analysis project Ga0105237, IMG submission 81520) | Corn rhizosphere microbial communities from Kellogg Biological Station, Michigan, USA - KBS C2-4 metaG | ecosystem: Host-associated > Plants > Roots > Rhizosphere > Soil | place: Michigan, USA... | reverse complement strand
TCGCGTCGGCGATAGCCCGCATTTGAGCCGACTTCGCCTCGAACGCGATACCGCCTGCGAACGGTTCCGAAGGTCATCAGGGCTCCGATGACGAGGACCACAAAATAGGCCACTCATCACCATGTCCGAGATCTACTACATCGACTCCGCCACCGGGAGCGACGGCAATGCCGGTACGTCGGCCGACACCGCCTTCAAGTCGCTCGCGGCCCTCAATAACCTCACGCTGAACCCTGGCGATACCGTGCTGCTGGCGCGCGGCACGAGTTATGATGGCCAGCTCACGGTCAAATATTCGGGCACCTCGGACAGCCCGATTACCTTCGGCGCGTACGGGCAGGGCGCTGCCCCGGTCGTTGGCTCCGGCGCTTCGACGGGCGTCTACAGCGCCGGCACGCACGACGTTGTCGTCCACGATATCGGCGTCGCCAACACGTCGGGCTATGCGGTCTTCGGCGACGGCGTGTCGAACTGGACCGTCGACAATGTCGCGGTGTCGAACACCGGCTCGAGCAGCCATTCAGGCGCGATATCCTTCGAGAACAGCTCCAACGTCACCATTGAGAATAGCACCATCACCGGCGTGACCGGCGACGGTATGTTCGTCAACGGCGGCAGCGGAATTGCCATAGAAAACAACACCGTCGATACTGTTCAAGGCAGCACAGGCGACAATGTGCAGGTCAATGCCGCAACGGACGTAACGGTCACCGGCAACCACCTCGACATGAGCAGCGAAACAGACAGCACCAAAGGCAACCTCGTCGTCAACAACTCGGACCATGTCGATATCGAGGACAACTCGATGGTTGGCGGCAAGTACGGCGCCAGCGTCAATTCCGACAACGTCACCATCGCCAACAACGATATCCACGGGCAGGGCGGCTATAGCTGGAGTTTTGGCATTGGCATCGGCGAGAGCTGGGATGTCAGCAACTACGACATCCACGGCAACACTATCCATGACGTCGCCTATGGCGTGGCGATCACCGGCACGACCTCCGACGTCGAGCGCAACAATATCGACGTGGACGACAATACCTTCTACCGCATCGACAACGCCGCGCTGAAGGTGGACCGGCCGGCCAGCGGCGAGTTCATGCACAACGAGATCGCGACCGACACCGACCCAACGAGAATTGCCACCTCGGTCTCGGCAGCGGGAACATTCACCGTCGGCGAAAACAGCTCGTTCAACGACACGCCTCCGGCCGTGCATAACGACCTGGCTCAGCTGAGCAGCAACCAGCCGCAAACCAGCGGTGATCTGCTCGACAACGACGTCAGCTACTCGGGCGGCACGCTGACGGTCAGCACGGTAGATGGTCAGCCTGTTGGCGACGGCGTCAGCATCGCCGGCGCTTATGGCGTCGTTTCGATCGACGCCGATGGCAATTTTATCTATCGCGTCGATCCTGCCGCGCTGGCCAACGTCACCCAGCCGGTCTCCGATACGTTTTCGTATGTCGTGACCGACGGCTATTCGGAAAGCATCGCCAAGCTCGAGGTCGATCTCGCGCCCGGCAGTCATACGGCGCCGGTCGCGGTGAATGATGCAGCCACGGTCGGTTCGGACGGAACCGCCTCAGGCGATGTGCTGACCAACGACGAGCACGACGCCGGCGATACGCTCTACGTGCGATCGGTTGGCGGAACGCATATCGGCGCAACGCCGGTCGAGCTGGCAGGACAGTACGGGACGCTGACGATCGCAAGCGATGGCACGTTCAGCTACGCGGTCAATGCGTCGGAGGTCGGCGACAGCGACGCCATGCTGCGCGATACGTTCATGTACAAAATGTCGGACGGCAGCGCGCAGGACAGCGCCAGCCTCAGCATCTGGATCGATCCGCACGCATTGGCCGTGTAAGACGGTCCAACGGAAGCAGAATGGCCGGTTTCCAGCGGTCTCAGGCTGCAGTAAGCGATGGCGCTGTCTCATTTCATAGCCGTCTATTAGTTCCATAATATATCTTATGCGAATGACAGATATGGGTGCGGAGGATCGACGACGGTTGGGTTTGAGCTTGCCCTGCGCTATCGTCCGGCTCTCATTTCAGCAGCGAGACCGCCATGCAGCCTTCCCGTGAACTCTCCCGGCTCGTCGAGATCATGGCGCGGCTGCGCGACCCGAAGACCGGGTGCCCGTGGGACATCGAGCAGGATTTCTCGACGATCAAGAACTACACGATCGAGGAAGCCTATGAAGTGGCCGACGCCATCGATCGCAAGGACTTTGATGACCTGCGCGATGAGCTCGGCGACCTGTTGCTGCAGCCCGTCTATCACGCGCAGATGGCATCCGAGCAAGGCCTGTTCGACCTGGGCGATGTCATTGAAGCCGTTACGACGAAGATGATCCGTCGGCATCCGCACGTCTTCGGGCCGAACGCTGCAAACGATGCGGCCGCGGCCAAGGATCGCTGGGATGCGATCAAGGCGGAAGAGCGCGCGAAGAAAGCGGCAAGGCGTCCAGCTGATGCACCGCCGCCCTCGCTGCTCGATGATGTTCCGCATGTGCTGCCTGCCCTCGCTCGTGCCGAGAAGCTTGCGAAACGCGCAGCGTCGGTTGGCTTCGACTGGTCAGATACGGCGACGGTGCTCGAAAAGACCGATGAGGAGCTCGGGGAAGTCGCCAGCGCCATCATGGCTGACGACAAGGCGGCGATTGCAGAGGAATTGGGCGACCTGCTGTTCGCCGTCGCCAACCTGGCCCGGCACCTCGGCGTCGATCCTGAGGCGGCGCTGCGCGACGCCAACGGGAAATTCACCCGGCGCTTTGCCTATGTGGAAGCACGGGCGCGGGAGGATGGCGTCCCGCTCAAGGACGCCGGGCTGGAGCGCCTCGACGGTTATTGGAACGAAATCCGGGCGCAGGATAAAGCGGCGGAGTAGGTTTTACTCCGCGATCCGGCCTGCAAACCGTTCGGCAAAGGCTGAGCCGAAGCGCGGGTCAACGCGGACTTCGTAGGTGGTGCCGGTTTCGTCCGGTTCCTCGGTGGCGATGATTTCAGCATGGCCGTAGAGCCAGCCGACATCGGCGCCGGCGGTATAGGGCACGTGAACACGATAGGTCCGCGCCCGTTGGCCAAGTGAACCTTCGATGGTGTCGAGCAGGGTCGGAAGCCCCTCGCCCGTTACCGCTGAGGTCTGGACCACGGCGACAACCTTGCCGACCGGCTCTGCGGCGACCACGAAGCCGACGCCGTTCTCGGTTTCGCGCGGCAGCAGATCTATCTTGTTCCACACCTCGATGATCGGCTTGTCGGCCGGCACGCCAAGCTCAGTGAGCACGCCGATAACATCGTGCGCCTGCGCTGCGTGATCGGGGTTCGAAATATCGCGGACGTGAAGGATCAGGTCGGCGCCCACAACCTCTTCCAACGTGGCGCGGAAGGCTGCGACAAGATCATGCGGGAGTTCGGAGACGAAGCCGACCGTATCCGACAGCATCACCTCGCGGCCGTGTGGCAGCGCAAGCTTGCGCAGGGTCGTATCGAGGGTCGCGAACAAGAGATCCTTCGCGAAGACCTCGGCGCCGGTGAGTGTGTTGAACAGCGTCGATTTGCCGGAGTTGGTGTAGCCGACCAAAGCCACCAGCGGATATTTTGCAGCATCCTTGCCGCCGCGCTGCTGGGCGCGTGTCCTCTTCACTTTGTCGAGGCGATCCTCGATGAGCGAAATGCGCTCCTGCAGCAGGCGACGGTCGGTTTCGATCTGGGTTTCACCGGGGCCGCCGAGGAAGCCAAAACCGCCGCGCTGCCGTTCGAGGTGGGTCCAGGAGCGGACCAGCCGCCCCTTCTGGTAGTTGAGGTGCGCCAGTTCGACCTGAAGTACGCCTTCGCGCGTCGCCGCCCGCTCGCCAAAAATTTCGAGGATCAGCCCGGTGCGGTCGAGCACCTTGGCCTTGGTTTCGGTCTCGAGGTTGCGCTGCTGCACCGGCGACAGCGCCGCATCGACCAGCAGCAGCTCGACGTCGCCGTCCTTGACCTTCTCGGCGATCGCTTCAACCTGCCCGGCGCCGAGGAACGTACCCGGCTTGATTTCGCGCACTTTGACGATATCGGAGAACGCGATCTCGACCCGGATGGCGTGGGCCAGACCCTCGAACTCGGCTTGTCGTGCCTCGACCGAATGACGGGTCGCCTGCCCCCGGACATCGGGACAAACCAGCCCTACCCGTGTCGGTTGCGCACGCTGATCGATATAACCCTGCGGGCCACCCTTGTGGTCCTCGTCGTCGAAATTCTCTGTCATGATCGGCGTTGTTTACGCGCGGGCAGCACGCTTGGCAACGCGCGCCCGCTCCACCGCCGAGCCCTTGCGACGTTACTCGGCGTCGCCCGTGTGCTCGGGGTCGAAGAGCTGGATGGGCGCGCCCGGCATGATGGTCGATATGGCGTGCTTATAAACGAGCTGCGATTGGGCATCGCGTCTCAGCAGGAGGCAGAAGTTGTCGAACCAGGTGATGACGCCCTGCAACTTGACGCCGTTGACGAGGAAAATCGTCACCGGGATCTTTTGCTTGCGAACGTGATTGAGGAAAGAATCCTGGAGATTCTGGGCTTTTTCGCTGGGCATTTTTGGCCTCTTTTGATGTTGGTCCAAGGGGACGGACGGGAGGTTCCGTGCCCGGACCTGTCGAGACAGAGGCCGCCGCGGCCCTGCCCTAGAACGGCAGAAAACATCACATTGACTATAACTATGGCATAGAACCTTAGGCCTGCCTACCCGCGGACACCCTCGCCTGAGGCAGGGCGGCGTTCACAAATTCGCCGTGGCTCGCTTCAAAGACCCAGCGACTTGATCTTGCGATGCAGCGCCGAGCGCTCCATGCCGACGAATTCGGCGGTCTTGGAGATGTTGCCGCCAAAGCGTTCGATCTGCGCCAGCAGATATTGGCGCTCGAACACCTCGCGGGCGTCGCGCAATGGCAGGCTCATCAAATGGGCCGACGCATCGGTGTCGCCCACCGTTGGCAGCACCTCGCCGATATCGGACGGCAGCAGCGTCGCGGTGATCGTGCCGTTTTCGGGCGCCTGATCCTTCACGAGGATCAGCAGCCGCTCGATCGAGTTGCGCAACTGCCGAGCGTTGCCGGGCCAATCCTGTGCCTGGAGGACCGCGACGGCATCCTCGCCGATCGACAGCCGCTGCAGATTGTGCATGCGCGAGATCTGATCGAGGAACAGGTCGACCAGCGGCGGCACGTCCTCGCGACGCTCCTTGAGCGGCGTCAGGTGCAGCGGCACAATGGACAGCCGGTGGAACAGGTCTGACCGGAACGTTCCATCGTCGATGAACTGCCCGAGGTTCTGAGAGCTCGAGGAAATCACCCGGACGTCGACCGGCACCGCAACCTGCCCGCCGACGCGGTTGAATTTGTTTTCGACCAGCGTCCGGAGCAACTGCGCCTGAGCCGCCGGTGGCAGCGTGCTGATTTCGGAGAGATAGAGCGTGCCGCCGTGCGCCCGTTCGAACGCGCCGACCTCGGTCCGGACGGTGCCGGTCTTTTCGCGCACCTCGCGCCCGAACAGCACAACGGACACTTCGTCGGGCGCATAGAGCGAAACGTTGATCTCAATGAACGGGGAGTCCGCGCGGCTGCTGCGTTGATGGATAAGCCGCGCTGATAGGCCTTTGCCGGTGCCCGAAGCGCCGGAGATAAAGATGCGCGAATTGGTGGGCGCAGATTTCTCGATTACCCCCCTCACCTGCTGCAGCGCCGGCGAGGTGCCAACGAGATCGACGCCGTGGCCGGTCGACCGTTCCTTCAGCTCCTCGACCTCGTTCTTGAGGCGGGTCGCCTCCATGGCGCGCTGCGTGATCAGCAGGAGCCGGTCGATCTTGAACGGTTTTTCGATGTAGTCATAAGCGCCGCGCCGGATCGCGCTAACGGCGGTCTCAACGTTGCCGTGGCCCGAGATCATCACCACCGGCATTTCGGGGTGCTGGCTCTGGAATTCGTCGAGGAGCTGCAGGCCGTCCAACCGGCTGCCCTGCATCCAAATGTCAAGGAAGACCAGGCTCGGCCGTCGTCTTGCTATCTCGCTGAGGGCGGAGTCGGCGTCGTGGGCCTGCCGGGTCTCATATCCCTCGTCCTCGAGGATACCGGCGATAAGGTCGCGGATGTCGTCCTCGTCGTCGATGATCAATATGTCGAGCGCCATTACTTATCCGCGACCGCCTCGACGGGCGGCTCCTCTACTTTGGGTTTGTCGGTTTCGTCGTTCGCCCCCGCGATCGCGTCATCCACCCAATTATCGTCGGCCTTCAACGGCAGTGTGAAGGTGAAACAAGCCCCTACCCTGCCATTGGCGTCCGGCTCGGCATCGGTCAACTCGACCTTGCCGCCGTGCTGTTCAATGATCTTTGCGACAATCGCAAGACCGAGCCCCGTACCCTTCTCGCGTGTCGTCATATACGGTTCGAGCAGGCGCTGGCGATTTTCTTTCGGCCAGCCCTTGCCATTATCCGAAACTGAAATCCGGGCCGTCGTCTCCTCTTTCTCCAAGGTCACCGTAATCGACGGGTCCTTGAGTTGGTCGAGGCTGATGCCCTCGAACGCCTCGACGGCATTCTTGATGAGGTTGGTCAGGACCTGTGCCAAGAGCCGGCTATCGAAATAGGCGCTTACAGGCTCGTCCGGCATCACCGTCTTGATGGAAATTTCCGGCAGGCGGACGCTTTCGAGGAATACCGCCTGCTTCACCGTCTCCGACAGGTCGCCGAGCACCGGGGTTGCCTCCGGCATGCGCGCAAAGGACGAGAATTCGTCGACCATCCGGCCGATATCGCCCACCTGCCGGATGATGGTGTTGATGCACTTTTCGAAGATATCGAGGTCGTCGGCGAGCTTGCTCGAATAGCGCCGGCGCAGGCGCTCGGCCGAAAGCTGGATCGGCGTGAGCGGATTCTTGATCTCATGGGCGATGCGGCGCGCCACATCGGCCCAGGCGCCGGTGCGCTGCGCCGAGAGCAGATCGGTGATGTCGTCGAGGGTCAGCACGTAGCCCTTCGACTCCGCCACCGTGCCTTCGCGCGTGAGCTGCACCTGGTAGGTGCGGTAGTCGGGGCCGGAGCCGAGTTCGATCTGGTCGCGGGTCTGCCCGCGGCGCGACGCCTTGGTGCGCTCGAAGATCGGGCCGAACTGCGGAATAACGTCGGCAATCTTCTCGCCGATCACGGAGATTTCATCGCGGCCGAGCATCTCTGCCGCGCGTGCATTGACCAAAGTCATCGCGCCGAACGCATCAAGGCCGACGATGCCGGCCGATACACCTTCCACGACTGCCTCGGTGAACTGGCGGCGTTTTTCGTTGGTCTCGCTCGCATGAACCAGCGCCTCGCGCTGCGACTTGAGCTGTGATGTCATGCGATTGAAACCGCCGATGAGATCGAACAGGTCCCCTCGCCTGCCCGCCGCCGGTACGTGGACATCAAGGTCACCCTGGCTCACGCGTGTCGAGGCAACCATCAGGTTTCGGATCGGATCGAGAAAGCGGTTGGCGAGGGCGATACCGATCCAGAGCGCGGCAAGTAGCAGCACCAGCGCCAGGCCCAGATACATGATGGTGAAGGTGATCTGGAAAACCAGCCGGTTCGACGCATATTGCCGGTACTCGGTAATATTGTCGTCGGTCAGCCGCATGAACTCGAGCACTTCCGGATCGACCGGCCGCGCCACGAACAGATAGACGTCGTCATACCCCCTGAGCTTCACCACCGAGCCGATGAGATTGGTCGAGCCTGGCGCAATTTCAGTCGGCGCGCCCTCGACGACGCCCTGCGTGACGCCGGGAGGCAGTTTCGGTGGGGCGCCGGGGACGTTGATTTGCGCCCGCATCAGCGTGTCGCCGTCGGCATTGATCAGCGAGGTGAAGGGCAGCGATCGGGTGATGGCGAGCGCGGTCAGGATGCGTTGGTACTTGTCACGGTCGGACTCGAAAGTCGGCCGAGCCTGTTCGAGTTCCGTCGCCACCCAAATAATGTCGTCGCGCAGTACTTGCGCGTGCTCGAGCATGTAAGAGCGCGCCACGAGCCGGGAGCTCTCGACCATCGTTTTGGTGCGCTCGGAGAACCACTGATCAAGGCCCTGGTTGAGCGAAATAGTCGCGACCACGGCGACAATCGCGGCTGGCACCGCGGCGGCAATGGCGAACATCGCAACCATGCGGATCTGCAGCCCTGCCCCTGCCTGCTGCCGCATTCGGGCGCTGATGAGGACATAGGCTTCCGTCACCACAAGCGCGATGACGAGCAGCACGAGGATGCCGTTGGTGATCCAGATAACCGTCCAGACTTCCGGCGACGGCGAGATGTTGGTTGCGCCAATCAGGATGAGGAACGACCCGGATGAGACCAGCACCGAGGCCAGCACGACGAACAGACCCACGCGCCGGATGGCACGTTGACCTGCCGCGCTGATCAGCACCCGCCCCGTTGTGCTGGGTTGCACGTCGGGGACGCCAATCACACGGTCGCTGGTGAGCGCTGTGTCGTTCATGTCACAACAATTGGTGTCCGCTGGGGAATCCAGTAGACCTTGATCCAGATTTTGGCAGCCTTCAAGGCAATTGTTGCCAAAATGAGACACATTGACGTGTCACGCCACTTTTGGCGTGCAAATCGTTCCAAGTGGATCGATTTGCGCGAAAGTGGCTCAAGAGCAACGCCCGAAAGGCACGATGGCCTAGAATGGCAGTGCTTGAGGCCGCCCGGCCCTTCGAGCGTAGCTCTCCGGGCGTTTGACGCGCGCGAAGGTCCACTGGACCTTCGCCCTAACCGCGTCTCACCCCTGCCGCCTACTCTGCTTCACAATCTCAATCGAATGCGCGCGGATCTTCTTTCTGAGCGTATTGCGGTTGAGGCCGAGTAGGTCCGCTGCCTTGATCTGGTTGCCGCCGCAGGCGTTCAGCGCCATGGCGATCAGCGGCGCTTCGACGCGATCGAGCACCCGCTGATAGAGACCAGCAGGCGGCAGATTCGGCTCGTGCTCACGCAGCAGTTGCGCGACGTGGCTTTCGACCGCGGTCGACACGTCCACCGGGCCGTTGCTGACGACGGCGCTCGGACGGTCGGCGATGTTGAGTTCGTTCTGTACGATCTCAAGCGAAATATTCTCGTCGGCATAAAGCGCCGAAAGGCGCCGGACGAGATTTTCGAGTTCACGGACGTTGCCGGGCCATGAATAGCTCTGCATCAGTTTTACGGCGTCGGCGGAGATGGCTTTGGCCGGCTCGTTCTCGCGCAACCCGCTGCGCAGGAAGTGCGACACAAGATCGCCGATATCGTCCACCCGTTCACGCAGGGGCGGCAGGCGAATGGGCACCACGTTCAGCCGGTAATAGAGGTCCTCGCGGAACAGCCCCTGCCGGATCATCTGGCTCAGGTCGCGGTGCGTGGCGGCGACGATGCGCACGTTCGACTTGATGGCGGTACGGCCGCCAACCATCGTGTATTCGCCTTCCTGCAGCACGCGCAGCAGACGGGTTTGCGCGTCCATCGGCATGTCGCCGATCTCGTCGAGGAACAGCGTGCCGCCCTCGGCCTGCTCGAAGCGGCCCGAGGAGCGGGCCATGGCGCCGGTGAACGCGCCCTTTTCGTGCCCGAACAGCTCCGCCTCGATCAGATCACGTGGGATCGCCGCCATATTGATCGCGACGAATGGGCCGTTGCGGCGCTTGCCGAAATCGTGCAGCGCCCGGGCAACGAGTTCCTTGCCGGTGCCGCTCTCACCGGTGATCATAACCGTCAGGTCGGTCTGCATCAGGCGGGCCAAGGCGCGGTAAATATCCTGCATGGCAGTCGAGCGGCCGACGAGTGGCATCGTCTCGCCCGGCTCTTCGGCGTTCCGCCCGTTCGCCACCGGCTTTTTGGCGTCGGCGAGTGCACGCGACACCACCGACAACACCTCGGCGATGTCGAACGGCTTTGGCAGATATTCGTAAGCGCCGACCTCGTTCGCCCGGATCGCCGTCATAAAAGTGTTCTGGGCGCTCATGACGATCATTGGCAGATCGGGCCTGAGTTTTTTGATCTTCGGCATGACGTCGAAGGCATTGCCGTCCGGCATCATCACGTCGGTGATCAGCAGCTCACCTTCGCCGCGCGATACCCAGTTCCACATCGTCGACATGTTGCCGGTCGGCCGAACCTCGTAGCCGGCCCGGGTCAGCGCCTGATTCAGCACCATGCGGATCGCCGCGTCGTCATCGGCGACAAGGATGGTTTGGCCGCTCATACCGTCAGCTCCGTATCCGGGGCGAGGCTCAAGGGGCCGCTCGCGACCGGCAGCAGAACCCGGAAGCGGGTCCGGCCGGGGCGGCTCTCGGTGTCGATCACGCCGCCATGATCGCCCACGATCTTGGCAACAAGCGCGAGCCCGAGACCCGAGCCGTTCTGCTTGGTGGTGACGAACGGATCGAAGAGGATCGGCAGCACTTCGGGCGGCACACCTGGACCGTTGTCTTCGATGATGATTTCGAGCGGGAGCGAGATACGATCAAGAATGCCCGCCACGGAAATCTTGATGCCCGGCCGGAAGGCAGTAGAAAACCGGATTTCCGGCGACTGAGTACGCTCAAGCGCTTCGCCGGCATTCTTCACCAGATTCAGGAAAACCTGCACGAGCTGATCGCGATTGCCCCAGACTGGCGGCAGCGACGGATCGTACTCCTCCGAAAAAGTAATGCCCCGCGCCACGCCGTTTTTGGCCAGGAGCTTCACCCTGTCGAGGACCGCATGGATGTTGATCGGCTCACGTTCCATCGGCCGGTCGTCGCCGAATACTTCCACCCGATCCAGTAGACCCACGATACGGTCGGTCTCCTCGCGGATCAGCCGGGCCAGCGGGGCTTCATCTTGTGTTACCGTCTGTTCGAGAAGCTGGGCAGCTCCACGAATGCCCGACAGGGGATTCTTGATCTCATGCGCCAGCATCGAGGCGAGGCCCGAAACCGAGCGGGCAGCCCCGCGCGACACCAATTGCCGGTCGATCTTGTCGGCCATCGTGCGCTCCTGAAACAAGAGTGCCACACGCCCGTCGGTATCCGACAGCGGGCTCGCGAACACATCGACCACGCGCTCGTCACCGAAGCGGGAGGAGCCGACATTCAGCCGATACTCCGTCATCGGCGCGCGCCGTTCGATTACCTGCTGCACGAGCGCGACGATGGGCGAACCGAAAGCCATGAGGTCGTCGAGCTTCTGCCGGCTCAGAACGCTGAGCGAGGCGCCGAAAAAGGCCTCGGCGGCATAGTTGACGAAGACGATCGCACCACCCTGGTCCGATACGATGACCGGCTGCGGCAGCGCCTGAAGGACGGCGGTCGACAGCCCCGGCAGTTCTTTTGGCTTCATGCCGCTTCCATGAGCGACGGCGCGAACAGTTCGCGGATGATCCGCCTTACGTCGCAGGGTTCGGGTGAGTTGAGCAGCGACCATCTTACGTCCTTGCCCGGCGTGAGGCCGGCGGAATTGAGGTACCAATCAAGGTGTTTGCGGGCAGCGCGGACGCCGACCTGAATGCCATATTCCTCGAGCACGCCATCGTAGTGCTCGATGACAAGGTCGGCGAATGCATCGCCCGAGGGCGCGGCCGGCGCGGCATGGCCAGCCAGAGCGGCGCCCACCTGCCCCACGGCCCAGGGTTTTCCCTGTGCCCCACGTCCCATCATTACGGCGTTGGCGCCCGACTGCGTCAGAGCCTCGCGGGCAGTCGCAAGGTCGATGATGTCGCCGTTGACGACGACCGGCACCTTGACCGCTTCGACAACCGAACGAATCAGGTGCCAGCGGGCGCTGTCCTTGTAGAACTGCTGGCGCGTCCGGCCATGCACGGTGATCATCTGCGCACCAGCGTCTACAGCCCTGCGGGCGATATCGGCGGCGTTGAGACTGTCGTCGTCCCAGCCGAGCCGCATCTTCACGGTAACCGGCAGCGGCGTTGCGGCGACGACGGCATCCACCAGCCGCAACGCCTCATCGGGCACCCGCATCAGGGCCGAGCCGGCGTAGCCGTTGGTCACGCGCTTCGACAGGCAGCCGAAATTGAGGTCGATGATGTCCGCACCCGCCGCATAGGCAATCTCGGCCCCGCGCCGCATCCATTCAGCCTCGCAGCCGGCAAGCTGCACGACGTGCGGCAGAGATCCGGATTTTCGCAGTTTGCGTACCATATCGTGCTGGCCTGTGCTCAGCGCCGAACTGGCGATCATCTCGGAAACGACGAGCCCGGCGCCGAACCGCTCGGCGATGGCGCGCATCGGGCGGTCGGTTATGCCGGCCATCGGCGCGAGAAACGCTCGATTGGGCAGCACGTGGCCGCCAATGCTCAACGGCAAGGCAGCACTCGTCAACAAATTGCCCTTGAATTCATCACGCGCAAACATCTGCCTGCACAATAATCAAAATTGTTGTTCATACAATCCGCTTTTTGGCGCTGGGCCGATGCGTGTGGCGAAGGCCTTGCCGCTCATCCGGTCGCCCGCTAGTGCTTGCGGCGCCTTGTAGACCAGATTTCGTGACAGCGGAAAGACCCTATGCCCGGCCAAAAACGCGTAGCTGCCATCGTCGTTGCAGCCGGCCGCGGCGAACGTGCCGCAACGGCAGGCAGCGAGCTTCCGAAACAATACCCGCCGATCCTCGGCGTGCCGATGTTGCAGCGGACGGTCGAAGCGCTGCTCAAAATTGATGCTGTCGATGTTGTGTTGCCGGTGATCCATCCTGACCACGTCGAACGCTATGCGGCGCTCGGGCTGTCGAACCCGAAACTGCTTCCGGCAGTGGCCGGCGGTGCGACGCGGCAGGCATCGGTGCTGGCAGGTCTCAAGGCACTCGGCGAAGTCGAGCCAAGCCTTGTGCTGATCCAGGACGCCGCACGGCCATTCGTCGACACCGCGCTCGTCGATGGCGTTCTTGCCGCGCTGACGACTTTTGATGGCGCGCTGCCGGCCATTTCCGTCACCGATACAATAAAGCGGTCGAATGACGGCCGAAGCATCAATGCCACCGAGGATCGCAAAACGCTCTTCGCCGCGCAGACCCCTCAGGGTTTTCGCTACGCCGAAATTTTGGCTGCGCATATCAGGGCAAGCACCCTGCCCCAGGAATTCACCGACGACGCCTCGATCGCCGAATGGGCCGGTATGAAGGTTGCCCTGTCGCCCGGGAGCAGCCGCAATATCAAGGTCACGCTTCCCGAAGATTTTGCCCGCGCCGAACGGCTGCTCAGAGGAGACCGGCTGATGGAAGCCCGTGTCGGTACCGGTTTTGACGTCCATCCGTTCGAGCCCGGCGATTTCGTGACGTTGGGCGGCGTGCGGATTGCCCACACTCAGCGTCTGCAGGGACACTCGGATGCAGATGTGGCGCTTCATGCACTGACGGATGCCATCTACGGTGCTCTTGGCGAAGGCGACATCGGCACGCATTTCCCGCCGTCAGATCCGCAATGGCGGGGCGCCGACTCGGCGGTGTTCCTGCGCCATGCCGCCGGGCTTGTTGCGACTCGGGGCGGCCGGATCGTCAATCTCGACCTCACCATCGTTTGCGAGGCACCGCGCATCGGCCCGCACGTCGCGGCCATGCGCCAACGGATTGGCGAGATTTGCACTATTTCGCCATCGCGCGTAGCAGTGAAGGCGACCACCAGCGAAAGACTGGGGTTCACCGGACGTGGGGAAGGCATCGTGGCGCTGGCGACTGCGAGCGTGGAGATGCAAGGGGAGGACTAGACTGATGAAGATGCCGCCAGCCATTGCCGCTCATGCCAAGGCCGCTATCCAGGCGCTGACAGCGGGCAAGATGTCGGTCGCCATGGCGGAAAGCTGCACGGGTGGCCTGATCGGTGGCGCGCTGACTTCGATTTCGGGCTCGTCCGAAGTCGTTTATGGCGGCTTCATCACCTACGACAACGCCGCGAAAACAGCGATGATCGGTGTCCCGGCCAGGCTGATCCGCGACTATGGCGCGGTGTCCTCGCAGGTCGCGCGCGCCATGGCGGACGGTGCCCGCAACCGCGCCCGCTGCGACATTTCGATCGCCGTGACTGGTGTCGCCGGCCCAACCGGCGGCACAGCCAAGAAACCGGTCGGCCTCGTCTACATCGCCTGTGCGACGCACGAAGGCACTCGCGTCGTCGAAAAGCAGTTCGGCGATCTCGGCCGCGATGGGGTGCGGGAAGCGTCGGTGCTGGCAGCGCTGGAACTAGTCGTCGACGTGGCGACCAACGGCGTCGAAGAAGCCCGGCCTGCACCGGCTGACCCGAAGAAGGCCAAGGTCAAGGCGAAGTAGGCGCTTCGGCCGCCTGACCTACCAACCCGCCTGACGCAGCCGGGATGTGACTGCGCCGTGCGGGCTAGCGGCGGTTATCAGGACAAGCGAGCTACCAAGAGACGTTGACGCCTGCTCGCCCACCCATTGTGCCCTGACCAAGGCCAACGCCAAAGGCGCCGTCAACGGTTATATCGTCGTTTGCTTTGACGGCGCCGCCGACGCCGAGGGCGCTTTGACCCTCGAACGTTCCGATATGCACTGAGGCGCCGAAGGTCTTTCCGGCCCCGATAGTGGCGCCAGGCGTTGCTAGACTAAGAGCCACCCCTTCTTCGGCTTTGACGCCCGCGGTGGCATCGACGCACTTATCGGTCCCTGGATCGTAGTAAGACCCGGTTCCGCATACTCTCACATATTCAACGGGCGCGGCGAGGGCGACGCTCCCCGACAGGCAAGCGCAAGCCGCCACCGCAATTCCGATAAGGCGTTTCATTTGGTCCAGCTCCGGATGGGAATCAATTTTCGACGCTGTAACGACGTGATTCCCGCGGCACTGCGAAATCAATTGGGCGGCCATTGATATACAAATACATTCGCCAATCCGGCCCCAGCAGTCGGTACAGTGCGCTCTTGTTTTATCGGCCGTACCGTCTGTCCGCCTCGCCCATGAACGCGTCCATAATTTCGCGCTGCTTGGCGGCGAAGGCCGGTTCGGCGACCGCGGCGACGAGCGGGTTCGAGATCTTGAAGTCGATATCGAAATGCACGCGCGTCCCGGAGCCTTCCGGCTCGAAGCGCCATTGGCTGACTAGGTGCGAAAAGGGGCCATCGGTGGCGCGGGCGTCGATGGTCCGTTTCGCGGCATCGGCTGCAACGCGGCTGGTGTAGGCCTGCGTGATCGGGCCGAAACTCAGCGTCATTTTGGCAAAGCGCACGTCGCCGGCGGCCATACGGTCCGGCTTCAATTCCATCGCCCGGCAATTGGGAATGAACTTCGGATAGCTCTGCATGTCGCCGACAAGTGCCATCATCTGCTCGGGCGAATAGGGCACGTGCCGGTCGAAATCGAGTTTCGGCATTATGCGTTCGGCGATCGCTCGGCGATCCCCATTAGGCGGCGTGCAGCGCCAGCCGCGCTGCCCTGAGCTTGGCGAAATCCTCGCCCGCGTGGTGCGACGAGCGGGTCAGAGGGCTCGACGACACCAGCAAAAAGCCCTTGGTGCGGCCGATAACCTCGAACGACTTGAACTCGTCGGGCTCGACGTAGCGGATCACCGGATGGTGCTTGCGGGTCGGCTGGAGATATTGGCCGATGGTGAGGAAGTCGACATCGGCGCTGCGGAGGTCGTCCATCAAGGCCAGCACCTCGTTCCGCTCCTCACCGAGGCCGACCATGATGCCGGACTTGGTGAACATCGTCGGATCGAGTTCTTTTACCTTCTGCAACAGGCGGATGGAGTGGAAGTAGCGCGCGCCCGGCCGGACCTTCAGGTACTTGCTCGGCACTGTCTCGAGGTTGTGGTTGAACACATCGGGCTTGGCCGCCACGACAATCTCAAGCGCGCCGTCCTTACGCAGGAAATCCGGCGTCAGCACTTCGATCGTCGTGGCGGGCGTCGCGGCGCGGATGGCGCGGATCACCGCCGCAAAATGGTTGGCACCGCCGTCAGGCAGATCATCGCGATCGACCGAGGTGATGACAACGTGGTTGAGGCCGAGTTTTGCAACGGCCGTCGCCACGTGTTCGGGCTCGAGCGGATCGAGCGGCAGTGGCAGGCCAGTTGCCACATTGCAGAATGCGCAGGCGCGCGTGCAGAGCTCGCCCATGATCATCATGGTCGCGTGCTTCTTCGACCAGCACTCCCCGATGTTTGGGCAACCGGCCTCTTCGCAGACGGTGACGAGGTTGTTCTCGCGGACGATCGCCTGCGTCTCGCGATAGACGGGCGAGCCGGGCGCACGCACGCGAATCCAGTCCGGCTTGCGGAGGATTTCGGTATCCGGCCGATGCGCCTTTTCAGGGTGGCGCGGCCGTGTCTGGTCGATAAGCGTAACCACGTTGGTCCTTACTGGAGCGCGCTCAAGGAACGCGGTCCATCAACAGCGTCAGCGCCTGCCCTGTATCGCCCTAAGCAGAGCGATGAGGATGCAGGCGCCGATGAGGCCAACAAAAAGCTGACCGATGAATCCTCCCAGGGTGGTGTGGAAGACGGCGATGAGGATGGCATTGAGCACCACGGCACCCAGAATGCCCAATACGATGTTGAGCAGGATGCCAGTGTTCACCTTCATGATGCCTGAGGCGATCCATCCGGCCAAACCGCCGATGATGATCGAACCGAGCCACCCAAAGCCTTCCATTCGCCGTCTCCTCTTATTCTTGCCGGGCCGCTAAACGTTGCGGCCGGTTACGGCGCGGTAGATCAGCATGATGATGCCGGCGCCGATGATCGCCACGATGAGCTGGCCCCAGAACCCTCCGTAGGAAAGGTTGAAGAGCTGCGCGAGGATGAAATTGAGCACCACAGCGCCCACAACACCCAGAATGATGTTTACGATAATGCCCGACCGCACCTTCAGAATGATCGAGGCGATCCAACCCGCCAGCCCGCCAATGATGATTGTTCCAATCCAGCCAAAACCGTCCATTTATGGCCTCCTCAGCCTAACCCGGGCCCCTGCCCTCGCGACTCAGATATTGAGCGCTCTGCCGTAGGCGTCAAGAACGCTCTCCTTCATTGTCTCGCTGAGCGTCGGATGCGGGAAGATGGTGTGGATCAGTTCTTCTTCGGTGGTCTCAAGGTTCATCGCGACGACGAAACCCTGAATGAGCTCCGTGACTTCGGCGCCGACCATGTGGGCGCCCAGCAGTTCGCCGGTCTTGGCGTCGAAGATGGTTTTCACCAGACCTTCCGGCTCGGAAAGTGCGATCGCCTTGCCGTTGCCGATGAAGGGAAAGCGGCCGACCTTGATGTCGCGGCCAGCTTCGCGCGCCTTGGCTTCCGTGAGGCCAACGCTGGCGATCTGCGGATCGCAATAGGTGCAGCCGGGCACTTTCATCTTGTCGAGCCCGTGCGGATGGAGCCCGGCGATGGTTTCGACGGTCACCACCGCTTCGTGCTCGGCCTTGTGCGCCAGCATCGGGGGCCCCGCGACATCGCCGATTGCCCAGACACCCGGAACATTGGTGCGGCCGACAGCATCGATTTCGATGGCGCCGCGGTTGAGCTTTACGCCGAGCTTTTCGAGCCCGAGCCCCTCGGTATTGCAGGCGACGCCGACCGCCGAGATCAGATAGTCGCCGGCAATCACCTCGGTCTTGCCGTCCTTCAGCTCGACGGTGGCCTTGACCCCGTCCTTGCTCTTTTCGACCTTATTGACCTTGGCATCGGTAAGAATGCGGATGCCGCGCTTGTCGAAGCGCTTGCGGGCGTGGGCGGCGATTTCGGCATCCTCCACCGGCAGGATTTGCGGCAACAGTTCGATCACCGTCACCTCGGCGCCCATCGCCCGATAGAACGAGGCGAACTCGATGCCAATGGCGCCCGAGCCCATCACCACCAATGATTTCGGCATCTTTTCGGGCTTCATCGCCTCGAAATAGGTCCAGATGCGGTCGCCATCCGGCTCGATGCCGGGCAGCACGCGCGGCCGGGCGCCCGTCGCGATGATGATGTTCTTGGCCTTGTAGGTGCCCTCGCCGAGCGGATTCTTGGGGCCCGGCCATTGCGGCTGCATCGCCGGCTTCTTGGTCTTCGCGACGACAATTTCGCCCGGCTTGGTGAGCGTCGCCTCGCCCCAGATGATGTCGACCTTGTTCTTCTTCATCAGGAACTGGACGCCGTTGTTCATCTGGCCGGCGATGTCGCGCGAGCGCTTGACGATGGCTGGCAGGTCGTACTCGAAAGCAGTAGCTTTAAGCCCATAAGTCTGGGCGTGGTTCATATGCGAATAGACCTCGGCCGTGCGGAGCAGCGCCTTGGTGGGGATGCAGCCCCAGTTGGAGCAGATGCCTGCCATATGCTCACGCTCGACGATCGCCGTTTTGAGCCCGAGCTGCGCGGCGCGGATGGCAGCGACATAGCCGCCGGGACCAGCACCTATGACAATGAGATCGTAAGAATCGGCCATGTCTTATTCCTTGACCATGAGCAGCCAGTCGTCGCCCGACATGCCACTGCCGGCAAACTTCACCATTTTGCGGCGCGAGCGCACCGCATAACCTTTTCGCTCATATAGGTGTCGGGCGCCGTCATTGGCATCCTCGACAATAAGTGCCGTGCCGCTTGCGGCGGTTTCAGCCCGCTTCGCGTCGGCGACGGCGAGCAGCCCCGAGCCCACCCCTTTGCCGCGCCAGCCCGCGTGGACACCGAGCATGCTGATGAACCACCGGCCGTTGGCCTCGGCTTCCAGTTCCTCGATCGGGCGCATGAAGCCGGTGACGGTGTCGGGCACGGCTTCGAAGGTGTCCGGCTTGCGGTAGCCGAGCATCATACCGGCTACCTCGCCTTTGACCTCCGCCATCGTCGCGCTGCGCCAGCCGAATTCAGTGTCGTCGCGCATCATTTCAAGCCGGCCGACTTCGATGGGGTCGTAGGTTCCTTCTGCTTTTTCGTCAGCCGCCCAGCCGCGCGCGATGCCGCCGTGGACCGCAATGTTGACCAGCAGCGCAATCTCGCTCGCATCCGATTTCCGCGCCGGGCGGGTGATCAGGTCGAGGCTCACAGGCCGAGTACCTGCTTCACCTGCGGCACAAGCGCCTCGCCAATGGCGCGGGTGTTCTTCGCATCGAGGTGGATGCCGTCGATCGGGGTCGCCGTCGCCACTTTGGCGGAATCGAAGAAATAGACGCCGAGGTCTTTGGCGGCTCGTGAATAGTGATCGGCAAAGGTGCGAGAAACTTCGATCGCGCCCTCGAACATCGGCGCAAGCTCGGCGTGTGTCGTCGGGATCACGTGCGGCGGCGACACGATGATGACTTTTGGCGCCGGTGCCTCGAACGCGTAGGGGTGCGTCTTTACGATCTCAACCAGCCGCCGCATGCCGTGCGCGGCGCCGAGCGCACTACCGTTGACGAAGGGTTTTAAGTCGTTCGTGCCGAGGAACAGGATCACGAGGTCGAACGGCGTGTGCGAGGAGAGCAGAGTCGGCAGGACTGTTGCGCCGTTGCGATCGGCGGCGGCACTCCAGTCGTCAAAAGCCGTGGTGCGGCCGCCAAGACCTTCTGGGATCACACGAGCCTTGCCACCAAGGCCGGCTTCGAGCGCCGAGGGCCAGCGATCGGCAAAAGCATGCCGGCCCTGGTTCTCGGCGTCGTGCCCGTAGGTCAGGCTGTCGCCGTAAGCGAGGATGACTTTCTGGTCTGCCATCTTTTACGCCAGCATCATCACGGGGGTTTCGATCAGGCCCTTGAACGCCGCGAGCAGCTCGGCGCCGAGCGCGCCATCGACCGCCCGGTGATCGCAGGAGAGCGTCACCGTCATGAAGTTGGCGGTCTTGATCTCGCCCTTCTCGACATAGACGCGCTCTTCGCCGGCCCCGACCGCGAGGATCGTGCCATGCGGCGGATTGATCACCGCCGAGAACTCGCGGATGCCGAACATGCCGAGATTAGAGATCGAAGTGCTGCCGCCCTGATATTCCTGCGGCGCCAGCTTTTTCGAACGGGCACGCCCCGCGAGGTCTTTCACTTCCTCGGAGATCTGGCGCAGCGATTTGGTCTCGGCAGCGTGCACAACCGGCGTGAAGAGCCCGCCGGGCACCGCAACCGCGACCGCCACGTCCGAGTGCTTGTGGTAGAGGATCGAATCCACCGCCCAGGTAGCATTGGCGGTCGGGATTTTCTGCAGCGCGGCCGCCCAGGCCTTGATGACGAAATCGTTGACCGACAGTCGATAGGTCGGCTTGCCGTCCTTGAGCGGCGCCGCAGCATTGATCTGCTCGCGAGCGTGCAGCAGCGCATCGATCTTGCAATCGAGCGTCAGATAGAAATGCGGGATCGTCTGCTTGGCTTCGGTGAGGCGTGCCGCGACGACTTTGCGCATACCGTCGTTCGGCACGATGTCATAGCTGCCTTCGGGGTAGAGCGCCATCACCTGCGCCTTGGTCATGCCGGTGGCCACCGCGCCGCCTGCGGACGGGGCAGCGGCGAGCCCTGCGGCTGGGGCCTTGAGCTGAGACTTGCCCGACTTCACTGCCTCGACATCGGCTTTGACGACACGGCCATGCGGGCCGGAGCCCGTGACGGCGCCGACATCGATGCCGGCTTCTTTGGCGAGGCGCCGGGCAAGCGGCGAGGCGAAAACGCGGCTGCCGTTGGCAGCGCCGTTAAGTTTGCCTGCGGCTTCGGCCGCGGGAACGTTGCGAGCTTCGGCTGGCGGTGCAACCGGAGCCAGCGAGTTGGAATTGGCATTCGAATTTACGGCCGTCTTGGCTGCCGCCGCGATGTTCTGCTGAAGTGCGGCACGCTCTGTCTCTTCTTTCTTCGCGGCCGGCGGTGGCGCTGCGGCGGGGGGCGGTGCCTTCACGTCGGCCGCGCTTTCGCCGTCCTGCAGCAGCACGGCGATGACGGCGTTGACCTTCACGTTGTCGGTGCCCTCGGGCACGACGATTTTGCCGATCTTGCCTTCGTCGACCGCCTCGACTTCCATCGTGGCCTTGTCGGTTTCGATCTCAGCAATGACGTCACCGGACGAGACGCTGTCGCCTTCCTTGACGTGCCATTTGGCGAGTTTGCCCTCCTCCATGGTGGGGGAAAGCGCCGGCATGGTGATGTTGATGCTCATGTGCCCTACTCGCCGATATCTTCGTTCCAGAGCGATGGATTCTTCTCGATGAAGTCGGCCATCATGTGCTCGCAGCGTTGGTCGTGGTGGTCGTGGACTTCCACGCCCGCCAGCGCCAGCACATCCTGAAACCCTTTGAAATTCTTCGATTCCGCCACGACCACGCGCGAAATGCCGAACTGGATGATGGTGCCGGTGCACATCATGCAGGGCGAAAGCGTGGTGTAGCAGGTGACGTCCTTATAGGTCCGCTGCCGGCCGGCGTTCTGGATCGCGTCCATTTCCCCGTGGAGGATCGGATCGCCCTTCTGCACGCGCCGGTTATGCCCGCGCCCGATGATCTCGCCATTCCTGACCAGCACTGAGCCGATCGGAATCCCGCCTTCCTTCAAGCCCTGCATCGCCTCTTCGTAAGCGACAGTGAGGAACTGTTCATCGAGTTCGGATTGGGTCGGATTATTGCCGGTCATCGTCATCTTCCTTGCAATTGGAGATGAGTTTTAACCGCTTCGTCGCTCAGCGGCGCCCAAGCTGCAGCGTACGACTCCAAGCCAAACACGTAATAGCCGTGGTAGTGAGCGTCACTGTGAATCTCATACGTCAGTTCTCCAACGGCGAGAGCTAAAGGGCCGCCAGCTCGGTGGTTGAGGTGTGTGGATACGTACTCCTCAAGTGTCAGGCGTTCTTCCCTAAGAACCAATTCTTGCACCAGGTCACGTACATGGCTGTCGCTTAGTCTATGGGCGGGAACTTCGACGGCGTTCCTCGTTCCGTCGCGACCGCGAACTTCAAAAGTCCAATGTTTTGCCCTGTAGCTGACCATACGCTCTACCCCCGATAGGTCACGGCATTCACCGCCGCGATGACATCGTCGACGCTCGGCAGCGCAAGTTTTTCCAGGTTGGCGGCGTAGGGCATCGGGACGTCTTTGCCGGTGACGCGGGTGACCGGGGCGTCGAGGTAGTCGAACGCCTGCTCCATGACGCGGGCGGAAATTTCGGACCCGATCGAGCCCTGCGGCCAGCCCTCTTCCACCGTTACCAGCCGGCCGGTCTTTTTGACCGATGCGATGATCGTGTCGGAATCCATCGGGCGCAGTGTGCGGAGGTCGATCAGCTCGACATCGACACCCTGCGCGACAAGCTTTTCCGTGGCCTGCGAGGCGTAGCGCATGCCCATCGAATAGCTGACGATCGTCACATCTTTGCCGGCCCGAGCGATACGCGCCTTGCCAATCGGCAGCACGTAGTCATCGACCTTAGGCACAGGGCCGGTCGAGCCGTACAAAATTTCGTTTTCGAGGAAGACGACAGGATTGTTCGAGCGGATCGCCGCTTTGAGCAGTCCCTTGGCGTCGGCGGCGCTGAATGGCGCCACGACATAAAGGCCCGGAACGTGGGAATACCACGCCGAATAATCCTGGCTATGCTGAGCACCGACGCGCGCGGCGGCGCCGTTAGGGCCGCGGAAAACGATCGGGGCATGGACCTGGCCGCCCGACATATAAAGCTGCTTGGCGGCCGAGTTGATGACCTGATCGATCGCCTGCATGGCGAAATTGAAGGTCATGAACTCGATGATCGGCCTCAGGCCCGCAAACGCTGCGCCGACGCCAAGGCCGGCAAAGCCGTGCTCGGTGATCGGCGTATCGATGACGCGGCGTTCGCCGAATTCCTCCAATAGGCCCTGCGAAATCTTGTAGGCGCCCTGATACTCGGCAACTTCCTCGCCCATGAGGAAGATATCCGGATCGCGGCGCATTTCCTCGGCCATAGCCTCGTTCAGCGCCTGGCGGACGGTCATCTCGACCAACTCGACCCCAGCCGGCAGATCGGGATCGTTGGCAATTTCGAGCTTTGGAGCAGCAGCTGCGGCGGGCGCCCGAACCGGCGCTTCCGCCGATACCATCGACGGCTGGGGCGCCACCTCTTCCTTGATGTTCGGCTCGGCTGCTGGCTCGTTGCCCGGCTCTTCGCCCTCGCCCAGCACCAGTGCGATCGGCGTATTGACCTTCACGCCCTCGGTGCCTTCGGGGATCAGCAGCGCGGTGACCTTACCGCTGTCGACGGATTCAACTTCCATCGTCGCCTTGTCGGTCTCGATTTCCGCCAATACGTCGCCGGGGTTGACGGTGTCGCCTTCCTTCACCAGCCATTTCGAGAGTTTCCCCTCCTCCATGGTCGGCGACAGCGCGGGCATCAGAATACTAGGCATCTAGCTCTCCAAGATGGAGGGAGAAGGAAGGTTGAGCGTTACTTGGCCGACGGTTTGGTCGGGCGACGAACCGCCCTGCTCGCTGATGAAGGTCACCGCGCCGAGTACCGCCGCGCAGACGATCGCGCCGAGCAAAACCATCATGGCGTTGAGGTAGCGGTTGGAATGCCGAACCGTCGCCTGACCACCGAAATGTTTGACCGCGCCAAATTCCCAGCGGCCGAGAAAGCCCAGCACACGCCTCCGGTCCGCGGCGGCCACGAGCTGCAAAATCCGCGTTGCCGAATAGATCATCACGCTCAACGCCACAGCGCCCAAAACGGCCAGCACAAGGATGACCACCATCAGCATCGGCTGGTTCAGGCGTCCGCATAAATATCGGTCCAGAGCTCGGCGGTATCCGGTTCGGCATCGGCAGTGGCAAAATCGGCCGCTTCCGTGACGATGGCGCGAACCTCGGTCTCGATGGTCTTGAGGCTCTCCTCGGTGCCGTAGCGGCGTTCGAGAATGCGCGCTTTCACCTGCTCGATCGGATCGTGCTCGGCGCGCATCGTCGCGACTTCGTCCTTGCTGCGATATTTCGCCGGGTCGGACATCGAGTGGCCGCGATAGCGATAGGTCATCATCTCGAGGATGTAAGGGCCCTGCCCCGAGCGCGCGTATTCGATGGCGCGGCGGGCGGCGTCGTGGGTCATGCGCACATCCATGCCGTCGACCTGCTCGCCCGGGATATCGAAGCTCGCGCCGCGCTTGGCGAGATTGGTCTGAGCCGAGGCGCGCTCGATGGAGGTGCCCATGCCGTAGCGGTTGTTCTCGATGATGTAGACGACCGGCAGCTTCCAAAGCTTCGCCATATTGAAGCTTTCGTAGACCTGGCCCTGATTGGCCGCGCCGTCGCCGAAATAGGTCAGGCTGACCGTGTCGTTGTTCTTGTACTTGGCGGCGAAGGCCAACCCGGTGCCAAGCGACACCTGCGCGCCGACGATGCCGTTGCCGCCGTAGAACCGATGCTCGTTGGAGAACATGTGCATCGAGCCGCCCTTGCCTTTCGACAAGCCGCCCTTGCGCCCGGTCAGCTCGGCCATGACGCCCTTGGGGTCGATGCCCATGGCGATCATATGGCCGTGGTCGCGATAGCCGGTGATCTGGGCGTCCTCGCCCTTGCGGCTCGCCATGGTAACGCCCGTCACCACCGCTTCCTGGCCAATGTAGAGGTGGCAGAAGCCGCCGATCAGGCCCATGCCATAAAGCTGGCCGGCCTTTTCCTCGAAGCGGCGGATGAGCAGCATCTCGCGATAAGCGGCGAGTTCTTCGTCCTTGGTGAATTCAGGAATGTTGGAAAGGGTTGGCTTAGCCGCCGCCTTACGCGCCATCAGCAGTGCTCCAGGAGGAATTGCGCCGATTGATGGCCGATCAGGCCACACAACCGCAATGTAACGCAAGCCTCGGGAGTGCGCTAACTAAAGTACTACATTAAGATGCGGCGCTATCAGTCTATGCCCGATTGGATTGTTGGTGCTGCCTGATTTTGAGTTAATCCGGCAGCTGAACCGGAAATCGGTAAACCGGTCTTCGGATCGGTCATAACGATGAGATCGTCGGGTTCGGCCATCTGCAGCAGCGCCCGCGCACGCTCGGTCAGAATGTCGGGGTCAAGGCTTGCCGCATCGAACAGGCTCGCTTTGTGCTGGTAGGAATCGATCGTCGCCTGCAGCGTTGCCGACGTCGCCTTCAGCGTCTCGATATCGACGCGCATCTGCTTCTGGCTGGTGATGCCGAACTGCCCGCCGATGACGTTGTAGCCAAGATAGACCTGGAAGCCGATCAGCAGTGTGGTGATCAGCAGCGAGCGCCAGAGCGCGGGTTTCTTGAGGCGGGTGGACATCGGCTGCGGCAATCTCCGGGGCGCGGATGACTATGCCTTCGTATGGTTACACGCGAATTAACGTGAGTTGCACGGAGACGATAAACTCAGCCATCACCGCCGCCGAGCCGTGTAAATCGCGGTGCACATGTTGCGCTCCACTCGCCCACTGAACTCCTGCGCCGCAATTTCCTGCAGCCCATCGAGCAGCCGCTCGCGCTGCTGGTCTGGTAGAGTCGTGATGTGGGAAAAGGTGGCGTAGAGCGCCCTCACCTGCCGGGAATCGAGTACCAGCGTCCAGCGCAGGTTTTCGAACGCGATGGTCTCGAACGCACCAACGGCTTCGAGATCGGCGATGCGAGCCTCGCGGTCGAGGGCGAAGGGGTGACGCCAGCTCACCGGCTGCGATGGCGTGAGGCTCAGCCCTGACAGCAATTCGACGGTAGCGTCGTGGAAGGGATCGGCACGCTCGGCATCGCCGAAGACGTTCCACCACATCGCCCACCATCCACCCGGCCGCAACAGGGTCGCCACCTTGGTGAGGGCCGGTCGCTGGTCGAGCCAGTGGAAGGCGGTTGCCGAGGCGCCGAGATCGAAGCTGCCTTCCGGCAGCTCGGCATCCTCGAACGCGCTGACGCTGATTTCGAGGCTATCGCCCGGCTCATTCTCGCGCAGCTTGGCGGCCAGCCGCTCGTCCGGTTCGATGGCGGTTACGCTGGCCCCGGCAGCGAGCACCGGCCGGGTGGCAAGACCTGTGCCCGGGCCAATCTCGAACGTCCTTGTGCCGGCGCCGAGGCCGCACCGCTCACGGAGCATGTCGAAGACGCGCGCCGGATATTGGGGACGCGCGCTATCGTAGTTGGCCGGGTCGGCGCCAAAGGCCCGCCGACCTTCTACTAGCGGAAGTTCAGGCGCCGGCATCGCAGCTTTCGCCTACAGCCCTCGGAAGGCGCCCTTGCCGGCATACTTTGCGGCCGAGCCGAGCTGCTCCTCGATGCGGATGAGCTGGTTATATTTGGCAAGGCGGTCGGAGCGCGACAGCGAGCCGGTTTTGATCTGCCCGCAATTACAGGCGACGGCGAGGTCCGAGATGGTCGAATCCTCGGTTTCGCCCGAGCGGTGCGACATAACCGAGGTGTAGGCGGCGCGGTGCGCCATATCCACCGCGTCCAGCGTTTCGCTCAGCGAGCCGATCTGGTTGACCTTGACCAGGATGGAGTTGGCGACGCCCATCTTGATGCCGGACTTCAGCCGCTCGGTATTGGTGACGAAGAGGTCGTCGCCGACGAGTTGGATACGCTTGCCGAGGAGGTCCGTCAGCGCCTTCCAGCCCTCCCAATCGTCCTCGGCCATGCCGTCTTCGATGGTAATGATCGGGAATTTCCCGACCAGGCCTTCGAGGAATTTTGCATTTTCTTCGGAGGAAAGAGTCTTGCCCTCGCCCTCCATGACGTATTTGCCGCCCTTGAAATACTCGGTCGAGGCGCAGTCGAGGCCAAGGCAGACGTCATCGCCCGGCGTGTAGCCGGCCTTTTCGATCGACTTCACGATGTATTCGAGCGCGGCTTCGGCGGACTTGAGGTTCGGCGCAAAGCCACCTTCGTCGCCGACATTGGTGTTGTGGCCGTCAGCGGAGAGGCTCTTCTTCAGCGTGTGGAAAATCTCGGAGCCGATCTGCACCGCGTGCGCCATGCTCTCAGCGCCGACGGGCAGGATCATGAATTCCTGCATATCGATCGGGTTATCAGCATGCGCGCCGCCGTTGATGATGTTCATCATCGGCACCGGCAGAATGTGAGCGTTCGGGCCGCCGAGGTATTTGAACAGCGGCAGTTCGGAGCTTTCCGCCGCTGCCTTCGCCACCGCCAGCGACACGCCGAGGATGGCGTTGGCGCCGAGCCGGCCTTTGTTGGGCGTGCCGTCTAGCTCGATCATGGCGCGATCGATGCCGATCTGGTCGAGAGCATCCATGGCCTGCACTTCGTCAAAAATCTCGCCGTTTACGAACTCGACCGCCTTGGTCACGCCCTTGCCGAGAAAATCCTTGCCGCCGTCGCGCAGCTCGACCGCTTCGTGGGCGCCGGTCGAGGCGCCGGATGGCACCGCCGCGCGGCCAAAGCTGCCGTCATCGAGCACCACATCCACCTCGACGGTCGGATTGCCGCGGCTATCGAAAATCTGCCGGCCGGTGATGTCGATGATGGTGGACATGAAGATGCCTTTCGCGCTGCTCTTTAAGGTGCTTCGCCCTCTCTAGGACGCTTATGTGACAGTTGAAAGAGGCGGCGGAGGAAAATCTGGCGCGGCGGCGTTGCCGGCCTCAGCGCGTCACCTTTCCGTTCGCCATCAGCCACTCCACCGACTCGTACACAGCCTGAAGCGACGAATAGCGCGGCTCGTAGCCTAGGAGTTTTCGGGCCTTTTCGATCGAGTGGCTGGGGCTGCGGGAAACGTGCTCCCAGGTACCGCGCCAATCTTCTTCCTTCTGGCTGGTCTTCCACGTGTCGAACGGCTCGTAGCTCAGGCGCGGTTCGTGACCGAACCAGCGATACATCGCCTCGGCATAGCCGCGCAGGTTGATGGCCTGCGGCGAGACCGTGTTGAAAGCCTCGCCTATCGCGTTGTTCCAGTTTGCCATCGCGCGCATGACCATCTGTGCGACGTCGTCGGCGTGGACATGGTGCACCGTCTCGAGACCGAAATTGGCGAGCGCCAGTGGCTCGTTGCGGGCGATCTGCGAAAACACTTCAACATTAAAGTGTCCCGCCGGATTGAGCGGCGCCCAGCCGGGGCCGACGATATGGCCAGGGCGGAACACGGTAACCGGGAAGCCGTTTCGACGCGCCTCGTTGAGCAGATAGGTCTCGATCTCGGCCTTCTGCGTGCCGTAGCTGCCGAACGGATTTTTGGGCTGATCCTCGGTCGCGGGAATCGCTGTGTTATGGCCGTAGACCCAGATCGTGCCGCAATGGAGGAAATGCTGCACCCTGCCCTGCAGCGCGGCGACAATCTGCTTGGTGCTGTCGAGCGTGAACGAAATCATGTCGATGACGGCATCAGGCTTGAGCGCCGCGATCTTGTTCCCAAACGTGCCGGCCTTTTCTTCGGCGTCGCGGTCGAGAACCACGGTCTCTACCGATTTCCACGCCGCGTTGGGTGTGTAAGCAGCCCGCTGGCCGCGGCTGACGTTGACGACCTCGTATCCTGCCTCGACCAGGCGTGGCACCAGATAAGTGCCCACATGCCCGCTGCCGCCAATGATCACCACGCGCGTCATGATTTTCTCCTACCGCTGACTGGCGCCTTATTGCACAGGCAAACAAACCGCATAAGCCGTCACCTCGTAGTCGCGGCGGGCAAGAGTCGGCGAGTGAAGGCGGCGGGGCACAAGTCTGGCGGCGCGCGGTTAGCCCTACCGAACCTGAGAGTACGGTTCTGCGCATGGGAGCCATAACTTTACGCGGGGTACGCCCTTTCCCACCTGTGCTATCAGCCGATTCACGGCCGGACGGATTACGTCCGCCTCAACTGGGAGGTTGTGACTTAGGAGACTGAAGATGAAGACCAACTATCGGGGTTTCGATATTACCCTTCACTCGGCGGACGCCTGGTTCGCGGAGATCACCAATCCAGCGACCGGCAAGGCGTGGTCGCACCGGGTGACCAGCCCGATCGCCGAGGGCAGCGGCACTGTGCTCAAGCGCGCCCAGAACCTCGTTGATGCGTTCATCGCGCTGCACGGACCGCGCGCCGCCTAATCTCTCCCGCTACCGCTTCTAACGTCATGCCCGATTTGCTAAGAGCCGGGCATGACTGAATTCGATCCCTATCTGGTCCTCGGAATCGGCCGCAAGGCCGAAGCCGGAGCCATCAAGGCAGCCTATAAGCGCAAGGTTCGCGGCGCTCATCCGGACCGCGGCGGCGACGCGGCAGACTTTATTGCGGTCGTCAAAGCCTTCGGCTTGCTGTCTGACCCCGAACTTCGCCGCATCTACGACGAGACAGGGATCGTCGACGTCGAGAACCTCAGGACATTTCGGCGCGATGTGGCGACGGTGCTGGCCGATATGTTCGACGCGGCGGTGCAATCGGCGGTCGCTACGGGGCTGCGGCTCGGTTCGGTCGATTTCATCGCGCTAATGCGGACGGCGGTGGACAAAGGTTCGGCCGAAGCGCAATCGCAGTCGAAGCAGATCGGCATCGAGATCGAGGCGCTCACCGCCCTTTCCGCCCGCATCCGCCGCAATGGCGACGGCGAGAACATCTTCGTCGATCGGCTCACCGCCCAGGTGACCGCCAAAACGGACCAGCATGCCGCCATCAAGCGACGGCTGCTGATTCTTGAAACGGCCGCCGTCGAGCTCCAGAATTACGAGTCCGATGTCGAACTGATCGCCGCCCTGCAAACGGCGACTTAGTTTTTCGCCGGGCGGTCGAGTTCGGCCAGCCGGCGCTCGATGAACCGGCGTTCAGGCTGCTGCCTGGCCAGTTTTAGCGCCAATCGATAGTCCGCCCTTGCCTCATCCACCCGGCCCAGCCGCCGGTAGAGGTCGGCGCGGGCGGCGAAGGCCAGATGGTACTCAGCCAGCGCGCTCCGGGTGAGCAACGCGTCAATCAGCGGCAGGCCGGCCTCAGGCCCGTCGCGCATGGCAACGGCGGCAGCGCGGTTGAGTTCAACAACCGGCGAGGGATCGGCCAGCAGCAGCAGGTCGTAGAGCGCGACAATGCGGGCCCAGTCGGTGTTTTCGGCGCTGTCGGCCTTGGCGTGCTCGGCGGCGATTGCCGCCTGGAGGCCATAGCCGCCGATCTCACCCATGGCATAAGCGCGGTTCAGCAACGCCCGGCCCTCGGTGACCTTCGCGCGATCCCAGCGCGAGCGGTCCTGATCGGGCAGCAGCACCATTTCGCCATCCGCCGCGGTGCGCGCGGCGCTGCGCGATTCGTTGAGCAGCATCAGGGCCAGCAAGCCGAGCGCTTCGGGATCGGGCAGAAGATCGGCGAGAAGACGGCCAAGCCGGATTGCCTCGCCCGTCAGGTCGGCGCGGATCAGCGCCTCGCCGGCATGGGCGGAATAGCCCTCGTTGAAGATCAGGTAGATCACGCGCAGCACGCTTTCGAGACGCGCCGGCAATTCGGCCCTGCCCGGCACTTCGTAGGGCACCCCCGCATCGCGAATGCGGTTTTTCGCGCGGACGATGCGCTGGGCAACTGCAGGCGTCGCGGCAAGGTAAGCGCCAGCGATTTCTTCGGTGGTGAGGCCGCCGACTTCGCGCAGTGTCAGGGCGATCTGCGCATCGGGCGGCAGCACAGGATGGCAGCAGGTGAAGATCAGCCTGAGGCTGTCGTCCTCTAGCATTTCTGCCTCCGCTTCGCCGGCCTCGGCGGCCTCCTCGTATTGGCGGATGAGTTCAGGCTCGCCGGCATTGGCACGGGCCCGCCGGCGGATACGGTCGATGGCCTTGAAGCGGCCGGCCGAAACCAGCCATCGCCACGGCGTGTCCGGCATGCCGCGTTTCGGCCATTGATCCATCGCCGCGGCGAAGGCGTCGTGCACCGCCTCCTCGGCCAGATCGAAGCTGCCGAGCAGGCGAATGAGCGAGGCCAGCACGCGGCCGCGATCCTCGCGGTAGACGGCGGCAACGCGCCGCTCCCATTCCGCCGCGGTGCCCGCCATCAGCTATGTACAAGTTCGAGGAACGGCCGAACCTCGATGGTGAACTGAGCCATCGGGGCGGTGCTGGCGATCTGCAGCGCCTCGTTGAGATCGCGCGCCTCGATCAGCAGAAAGCCGGCAAGGAACTCCTTGGTTTCGGCGAACGGGCCGTCGGTCGATGACATCTTGCCGTTGCGAATGCGGACCGTGACCGCGGTCTCGGGCGATTGCAGCGCCTGCGCATAAATCAGGTGACCGCGCTGGCGCAATTCCTGATCGTGCTCCATCGCGGCATCGGTGAGGGCGATGCCTTCTTCCTTGCTCAGGGCATCCATCATCGCCGGATCGACGTAGACGAGACAGGCATATTTCATGACAATTCCTCCTGTTGATGGGAGATAGACGCCGGAGGCCGGCCACGCTCGACAACTGCGCTGAAGAATTTGTAGCGCCGCTACTTGTCGCGCTTGTGCCCGTCGAGCGCCTTTTCGGCGAGCGCCGCCTTTGCCGCCTCGGCCTGCTTTTCGGCCTTGGTGCGCCCGAATTTTTGGCGATTCTCTGCCGCTTCAGCTTCTTTGCCGGCGCGCGCCTTGGCCTTACGCGCCTGCCGGAGATTGACGATTTCGGCCATCACTTCACCGTCGATTTGAACTTGCCCATCAGATAGGGGCCAGACAGCACGGGTTCGTATTTGGGCTTTTCGCCGGCGCTCAGGCAGACGTCGAGGCAGGAAATCTCGGCGAACCAGTTCGGCTGGTGGAAGAAGGCGAAGGACTGGCGGCGCATGCGCGCTTCTTCGGGATTTGCCGGGTTGGCGACGCGATGCACCGTCGAGACCCAGCGATCGTTGGTCCAGCGCTGCATCAGGTCGCCGATGTTGATGATGAAGGCACCGGGGATCGGCGGTACGTCGAGCCACGATCCATCCGGCCGCTCGATCTGCAGGCCCTTGCTGCCCTCTTGCGGCAACAGGATCGTCAGGCTGCCGTAGTCAGAGTGCGCGCCGGCGCGAAGCTGTCCGGGCTTTGGCGCGACCCGCTGCTCGGGATAATTGAGCGCACGCAGCGCGCTCACCGGATGGTCGATCATGCCGGCGAAATAGTCCTCGGGCAGCGTCAGCGCGGCGGCGAAGAGCTTCATGATCCGCGCTGCCAGGTCTTCCAGAGCACGATAATAGGCCTGCCAGGCATCCTTGAATCCGTCGGGAGCCGAGGGCCAGATTGTCGCTGCGTAGCAGAAGCTCAGCGCTTCCTTGTCGGTCATGCCAGGCGGGATGGAGAGCGGGCCACCGTTGAAACTTTCCTTGAGGTCGGGCGGCGTCGCCACGCCGCGCGAGGCGGCAAGGGCTTCGGAATCCGGGCCGAGATAGCCGTAGGGGTAGCCGGGATACGGGGCCTTGGCCGCCTGCTTCACCTCAACCGGCTCGTCGAAGAAGGCCTTCGCCCTGCCCCAGGCCGCGTCGATCACCGCCTGCGGCACGCCGTGGTCGGCGACGGCGAGGAAACCGGTTGTCCGGCAGATGGCGTCCACCTCGAGCGCCAGCACTTTTTTGCCATCGGCATCCGCCGTCTCGAATTTTCTGAGGCTGACGATAGGAAATGCGTCTAGGCTCATGGGATCACTCGTAATTTAGAGGCAGTCTTGTCGGCACCAGTATTGCACCACGTCTCCATCGTCGCCACCGACCTTGATCGGTCCGTCGCATTTTATCAGGAGCTTTTCGGCCTCGATCGGCTGCATCGCCCGCAGCTTGCCGTGCCTGGCGCCTGGCTCGCGCGGCAGGATCTGCAGCTTCATATCATCCTGAACCCGGCCGGCACGTTCAGGCCACGCGCCAAGATCGATATCGGCGACATGCATTTTGCCCTGCGGACCGATGATTTCGACGCCGTGCTGAAAAAGCTCGTCGGCATGGGTTTTACCGAAAACGCCGACCCCGACGACCGCAAGCAGATGCTGGTCATCCGCAACAGCCCGGCCGGTTTCCCGCAGCTCTACATCCTCGATCCCGACCTCAATATCGTCGAGATCAATGGCGCAAAGGGCGGCTAAGGCTAGCCGTCTCATCCGACTGGCCCGATCTGAACCAGATGCTGGTGCATTGCTTCACTTCGGATCACGAGTTTTTCAGTAAGACTAGCCGGGCTCCATCCTTTGTCCCAAATACTTGGACTGAAGCGTTGGTGCGGCGGGATGGCATGCCGCGCACCTTGCACATGTCTGGAGGAAAACATGACGTTCGGCCGAAAAATCGCGACCGCCGCCCTCGTAACACTCATCCCGCTGGCAGGGCTGGGGCTGTGGCGGACCAGCGCCAGTGCCGAGGGGTTGCTGCCGGTGGCGGCGCCAGCGCCAACCATCGATGAGCCGGCGAGCGGACATCGGGAGACGGCGGTCTTTGCGGGCGGATGCTTCTGGGGCGTGCAGGGCGTGTTCCAGCACGTCAAAGGGGTGGCTAGCGCCGTAGCCGGCTATGCCGGTGGTACGAAGCCCAACCCGACCTATGAGGAAGTAGGACAGGAAGACACTGGTTACGCCGAGTCGGTCGAGGTGAAGTTTGATCCCTCGGTGGTGACCTATGGCCAATTGCTGCAGATATTCTTTTCGGTGATCGCCGATCCAACGACGGTCGATCAGCAGGGCAATGACGTCGGGTCGAGTTATCGGTCGGCGCTCTTCGTCATGAACGATGCACAGACCAAGGTCGCCAACGCCTACGTCGCCCAGCTAGACCAGGCACACGCCTTCCCGAGCAAGATCGTCACGACGGTGACGCCCTACACCACGTTCTACCAAGCCGAGGACTATCATCAGGACAACGCGTTCACGATGAAAGTGAATGCCGGCTATCTCTCTGCCTTCGACGAGCCAAAGATCGCCGACCTGAAGAAAATGTACGCTCCACTGTGGCAGAACAAGCCGGTGCTGGTCTTCGCCGACAACGCCTCGCAAGGCGCAGCGCAGCCGTTTTTGGCGGACTGAGGGCGGGCTACACTAGCCGACTCTGCTCCATTGCGGCGCCGACGAAACTGGCGAAGAGCGGATGGGGTTCGAAGGGTTTTGATTTCAGCTCGGGGTGGAATTGCACGCCGATGAACCACGGGTGGTCGGTACGCTCGACGATTTCGGGGAGCGTGCCGTCCGGGGAGACGCCGGAGAACAAAAGCCCGTTCTTTTCCAAGACCTTGCGATATTCCATGTTCACTTCGTAGCGGTGGCGATGCCGTTCGGAAATGTGCGTGGTGCCGTAGATGTCGGCGATGCGGCTGCCCCTCGTGAGGTTCGCCGGATAGGCGCCGAGCCGCATCGTGCCGCCAAGGTCGCCCGCTTCGCTGCGGATTTCCTTTTCGTTGCCCTTGGTCCACTCGGTCATCATGCCGACGATGGGCTCCTTGGTCGGGCCGAATTCGGTGGAATTGGCGAGTTTTATGCCCGCCGTGTTCCGCGCCGCCTCAATGCAAGCCATCTGCATGCCGAAGCAGATGCCGAAATACGGCACGCCCCTTAGCCGCGCGAACCGTGCGGCCTGGATTTTGCCGGCAGAACCGCGCTCGCCAAAACCGCCCGGCACCAGAATGCCGTGAACGCCCTCGAGATAGGGTGCCGGATCATCGTGCTCGAAAATCTCGCTGTCGATCCAGTTCAAATTCACCTTCACCCGGTTGGCGATGCCGCCATGCACCAGCGCTTCGGAGAGCGACTTATAGGCATCCTTGAGGCCGGTATATTTGCCGACGATGGCGATGTTGACCTCGCCCTCGGGGTTGTGGAGGCGATGCGAGACTTCGGCCCACGACGAGAGGTCGGGATACGGCGCATCGGTTATGCCGAAGGCGGCGAGCACTTCGCGATCGAGGCCTTCTTCGTGATAGGCGATCGGCACGTCGTAGATCGATCCGACGTCGAGGGCCTGGATCACGGCGCTCTCGCGGACATTGCAGAACAGCGAGAGTTTTTTCTTTTCGCCTTCGGGAATCGGGCGGTCGCAGCGGACGAGAAGAATATCCGGCGCAATGCCGATCGAGCGCAATTCACGCACTGAGTGCTGGGTGGGCTTGGTCTTGAGCTCGCCGGCGCTCGGGATATAGGGCATCAGCGTCAGGTGGACGTAGACGGCGTGCTGGCGCGGCAACTCGTTGCCGAGCTGACGGATGGCCTCGAAGAACGGCAGGCCCTCGATGTCACCGACCGTGCCGCCAACCTCGACGAGCACGAAATCGAAATCGTCGTTGCCCTCGGTGACGAAGTTTTTGATGGCGTCGGTGACGTGGGGGATCACCTGCACGGTGGCGCCGAGGTAGTCGCCGCGCCGCTCCTTGGTGATGATGTCGGAATAGATGCGGCCGGTGGTGACGTTATCGCGCTTGTTCGCGGCGCGGCCCGTAAAACGCTCGTAGTGGCCGAGGTCGAGATCGGTCTCCGCCCCGTCGTCGGTGACGAACACCTCGCCGTGCTGGGTCGGCGACATCGTCCCCGGATCGACGTTGAGGTAGGGGTCGAGTTTCCTCAGACGGACCTTAAAGCCCCTCGCCTGCAGCACTGCGCCCAGTGCCGCTGACGCAAGACCTTTGCCCAAAGAGGAGACCACGCCTCCGGTGATGAAAACGTACCGAGCCATGGGCCCTCACCTTAACTGTATCAGCATCGATTCGTGGAGACAGAAAACGCCGTCCCCAAAAAAGAAGAAGGGGATGTTTCCATCCCCTTCTGTTGGTCACACCGTTCGGTGCGTCATTGGCTCGCCGGAGTGGCCGGCGTCGTAGGCGGTACGACGGGAACCGTCGTGGATTTGGTAGTCGACGCGCTGCTTGCGGCAGGCGCGGGCGCCGTCGCCGCTGGAGCAGCGGTCGTTGCCGCGGGGGTTGCGGTCGAGGCTGCGGGTGCGGTGGTGGCCGCAGGCGTAGTCGTCGAAGCAGCCGGAGCCGTTGTCGTCGGAGTAGCCGCCGCAGGCGTCGTGGTGGCAGTGGGCGCGGCGGTCGAAGCTGCGGGAGGGGTAGTCGCGGCCGCTGGCGTCGCCGCCGGAGCTGTCGTGGTCGCCGGTGTCGCCGCGTTGTCGTTTGCAGCAGGCAGCGCGACGTTTGGCGCGTCCTGGTTGGCCGGCGTCGCGGGAGCCGGGGCCGGTGTGGTGGCCGGGGTGGGCGTCGTCGGCGCGGCCGGGGTTCCGGGCTGGACCGGCTGCTGCGCATTGATCGCGTCGAGCACGCTCGTCGCCTTGCCGTTGGCGCCGCTACCGGCGGCCTTCTGGAGAATGCTGTCGGTCGAGTGATCGGCGCCGTTGAGCAGCGTCAGCCCAATCGCGGCCGCGAAAAACAGCGCGGCGAGAATGCCCGTGGCGCGCGTCAGCACGTTCGCCGTGCCGCGCACCGACATAAAGCCGTTGGCGCTGCTGCCCATGCCGAGGCCGCCGCCTTCCGAGCGCTGCAGCAGGATTACCGTGACCAGCGCCAGGACAATCAGCAGATAGGCGACGATCAGCACGTTAGCCATTAGGCCCAATTCCCTCGAAAATTCGATTTGGCGGGGCTTCTACACGGGCGCCCAGCCAAATACCAGCCGTCTGCGCCGTTTTTCAGGCGCATCCGGCCGGTCCTCGATTACAGCGCTGAGATAATGGCGAAGAAGTCCGCTGACAAGAGGCTTGCGCCGCCGACGAGACCGCCGTTTACATTCGGTATGGCAAGGATTTCGCGGGCATTGGCAGGTTTCATCGAGCCACCGTAGAGAATACGGACGCCCGCCCCCTTCTCGCCGAACCGGGCGATCAGCAACAGCCGGATCGCCGCGTGCATAGCCGCGATATCGTCGCTGGTCGGCGTCAGCCCAGTCCCGATTGCCCAGACCGGTTCGTAGGCGATGACGAACTCCTCGTGCGAGGCGGCGTCCGGAACGGACTCGGCAAGCTGTTGGGCAACAATGGTTTCCGCCGCTCCCGCCTCGCGCTCGGCGCGGGTCTCCCCCACGCAGATGATCGGGACAAGGCCGGCGCCGAACGCCGCCATGGCCTTTGCCCCCACCAACGCGTCGGTTTCCTTGTAGTAGGCTCGGCGCTCGGAATGACCGACGATGACGAAATCCGCTCCGACATCGGCGAGCATTGGCGCGCTGATATCGCCGGTAAAGGCACCGCCAGGCGCCTCATGGCAATCCTGTCCGCCCGTGAAAATGGGGGTGTCGGCAAGCAGCGCGCTGGCGGCTGCCAGCACCGTCGCCGGGGGGCAAACCAGCACGTCGGCCCTCGTCCCGCCCGCTTCGCTCAGCAGGCGGATGAGGTTCTCGATCTCCCTCAGCGACACCATTATGCCATTCATTTTCCAGTTTCCCGCAATCAGCGGGGTAATCGTCGCCATGATCCCGACCTAACTCCCTGAACAGGCTGCCGCCTCTTGCGCAGAAACGGACTTTGCCCTAACCCCAGCCGCCAAGCTGGGAGCGCTGCCTTGCCGCCTCGCTTCGCGCCTGTCTAGTATCCGCCGCCCACACGGTCGCCAAGTCTTTTGGGAGCGACCCGCCTTTTGGAACCGACCTGATGCTCGAACTTCTACGTGCCTTCGCCAAAACCCCGATCGCCAGGGTGCTGCTGGCCATCCTCGTGGTGAGCTTTGGCGCGTTCGGCATCAACAATGTGATCACGAGCCTCGGCGGCAACACCGTGGCGCGAGTCGGCGATGTGGACATCACGAGCCAGGATTTCGGGCGCGCTTATCAGACGCAACTCAATCAGGTCGCCCAGCAGATCGGCAAACTGCCGACATCGCAGGATGCGATGGCGATGGGCATTCCCGGTCAGGTCATTTCAAGCCTTGCCGCCAATGCCGCCGTCAACAAGTTCGGCGAGACGATGGGCGTTGGCACTTCCGACACCCAGCTTGCGAAGATCGTCGCCGCTCAGCCCGCCTTCCAGAATACGCTCGGCAAGTTCGACAAGTCGGCCTTCGACCAGGCGCTGCAGCAGAACGGTATGACCGAGGCGCAGTTCTTCGGCGATCAGACGAAGGAATCGCGCCGTCAGCAGGTCGAGGTCGCGCTATTTTCGGATGCCGTGGTGCCCGATGCCGCGCTCGATCTCGTCAATCGCTATTCGTCGGACACGCGGACGCTCAACTATTTCGTGCTGAACACGACCAATATCCCGAACATTCCCGACCCGACGGACGCCGATCTCACGCCCTATCTCAAACTGCATCAGGCCGACTATCGCACCAAAGAGGCGCGTACTATCGATTTGATGTCGATTTCGCCGTCGATCCTTGCCGCGGCGATCACCGTCCCAGACGATGCGGTTTCGGCTGAGTACGAAAAGACCAAGGCGAACTTGATCAAGGTCGAAAAGCGCGACGTCAAGCAGGCGATCCTGACGGATGCGCAGGCCAAGACCTTCACCGACGGCAAGGCCGCGGGCAAGAGCTTTGACGACCTCGTGAAAGCAACCGGCGCGACGGTCACCGACCTTGGCTCGATGACCAAGGACGGCATTTCGGATTCGACGCTGGCAACCGCTGCGTTCGGCCTCACGCAGGGCGACTTTGACGTAATCCCCGGCATTCAGGGCAAGCGCGCTATCACGGTCGCCTCGATCGAGCCGGGCGGCCAGATCAGCCTCGCCGATGCGAAGGCCGATATCGCCAAGCGCCTGGCGCTGCAGCAGGCAACGACCGAGGTCGGCGACGACACCGACCAGATCGAGGATCTGCGCGCCGGCAAGCAGGCGCTGACCGCTATCGCCCCGCGCTACAAGCTGAAGCTGACCAGCGCCACCATCACCGCCGATGGCGACGAGCTTTCGGTAGATGCCGACATTTCCGACGCTGATCGCGCGACCATCGCCAAGGCGATCTTCGCTGCCAAGGAAGGTTCGATCACGCCCTCCGTGCAGCTCAGCAACAACCAGACGGTGTGGTTCGATCTGCACAAGGTCGACCCCGCGCGCGACCAGACGCTGGCCGAAGTGCGCGACGCGCTTGCCAAGGCGTGGACCGACGAAAAGACTAACGCCGCGATGAAGACCGAGGCGGAAAAGCTCGTCGCCGATCTCAAGTCGGGCAAGAAGTTCGAGGACATCACCGCCGACCTTGGGCAGTTGCCGATCCTGTCGCCGCCGATCACCCGCCAGGGCGATAAATCGGGCGCCGGCGCCACGAATGTCCTTGATGGCGCCGTAGCGCAGGCGGCCTTTGACGGCGGCGACGGCCATTTCGGCTATGCGGTCAACGGCAGCGGCGACTACGTGGTCTTCCAGGTCGAGGCGATCAACGCCGCGAGCGGTACGGCACCTGCGCAGATGAAGACCGGGGTGCAGCAATCGGTCCGGCAGAGCGTCTACAACGACTTCATTACCGGCCTCACGCAGGATGCCGGGATCAAGATCAACCAGCAGGTGCTCGACCAGACTCTGGCGCTCGATCAAAATGGGCAATGACCGATGGCGACTGACGGGTATGAGGCCTTTGCGGCACGCTATGAAGCGGGCGCCTCGCAGATCGTGTTCCGCCGCGTGGTGGCTGATCTCGAAACGCCGATCGGCACTTATCTGAAGCTCGCCGACGGGCGGGATAACACGTTCCTGCTCGAATCCGTGCAGGATGGTTCGACGGTTGGCCGGTACTCGATGATCGGCCTCCTGCCCGACATCATCCTCAAGGTCGAGCGCGGCAAGGCCAGCATCAACCGCAACGCGCAGCTTCAGCCTGATGCGTTCGAGGCCGTTGTGGCAAAGCCGTTAGAGGCGCTGCGGGCTTTGGTGGCGGAAAGCCAGATCGAAGTGCCCGAGGGCCTGCCCTCCACGGCCGCCGGCATCTACGGCTATCTGGGCTACGACATGGTGCGGCTGATGGAAGTGCTGCCGGACGAAAATCCGGACACGCTCGGTCTCCCCGATGCCATCCTGATGCGCCCATGCGTGCTGGCCATCTTCGATACACTCAAGGACGAGCTTTATCTGACCGCACCGGTCTATGTGCGCGACGGCGTCACGGCACGGCAAGCCTGGGAAAGTGCGCAAGGCCGCATCGACGACGCCACCGCGCGACTTAGCCGCACCCTGTCCCATAGCGCCGATCTGCCGGACATTGAGGGCATTGCCGTCATCAGCAACACCAGCAAGTCCGAGTACGCGGCTATGGTGGAGCGGGCGAAGGAATACATCCGGGCGGGCGACGTTTTTCAGGTGGTGCTGAGCCAGCGTTTCGAGGCAGAATTCACCCTGCCCCCGACGGCGCTCTACCGGGCGCTGCGGAGGACCAACCCCTCGCCCTATATGTATTTTCTCGATTTCGGCGGCTTCCAGGTCGCGGGATCGAGCCCCGAAATCCTGGTGAAGGTCGAGAAGGGCCAGGTCACCATCCGCCCCATCGCCGGCACCCGAAAACGCGGTTCGACGCCCACCCGAGACAAAGAACTTGCCGACGAATTGCTGAGCGATCCCAAGGAGTTGGCTGAGCACCTGATGCTGCTGGATCTCGGCCGGAACGATGTCGGCCGGGTGGCGAAGATCGGCACAGTCAGGGTCACGGACAAATTCTTCCTCGAATACTATTCGCACGTGATGCACATCGTTTCGAACGTGGTCGGTGAACTCGATCCGAAATACGACTTTGTGGATGCGCTGGCCGGCGGATTCCCGGCGGGCACGGTTTCGGGTGCGCCAAAAGTCCGGGCGATGGAAATCATCGACGAGCTCGAAAAGACCCGCCGCGGCATCTATGGCGGCTGCGTCGGCTATTTCGGCGCCGACGGCACCATGGACACCTGCATCGTGCTGCGCACGGCGATCATCCATGACGGGAAGATTTTCGTGCAGGCCGGCGCCGGCATTGTCGCCGACAGCCAGTCCGAACTCGAGCAGCTCGAATGCGAAAACAAGGCCCGCGCTCTTTTCAGCGCCGCCGAGGAAGCGCTACGCTATGCTGGCGAAGCAAGGATCGGGCAGTGATTGAGCCCCAGGAGACGTACCGCGTGTCTGCTTTTCGATGGCGCAGCTAACTCTGAAACGGAGATTTCCGCTTTCGCGGGAATGACTTAGTGTCTTAGCTGCTACCGCTGGAGCCATCCTATGCGCCTTCTCGTCATCGATAACTACGACAGCTTTACCTACAACCTCGTCCACTATGTCGGGGAATTGGGTGCAGAACCCATCGTCTTCCGCAACGACAAGATTTCCCTAGACGAAATCGAAAAACTGGCGCCCGAGGCGATCCTGTTGTCGCCTGGCCCCAAGACGCCAAACGAGGCTGGTGTCTGCCTTGGCGTCATCGACCGTTTCAGCGCTGCGACCCCGATCTTCGGTGTCTGCCTCGGCCATCAGGCGATCGGCCAGGCGATGGGCGGCGATGTGATCCGCGCCCCTGCCCTGATGCACGGCAAGACGAGCCGCATCAATCATACCGGCAAAGGCATTTTCCGTGGTCTCAACTCAGGCTTCGAGGCGACGCGCTACCATTCGCTGATCGTCAAGCCGGAGACGCTGCCGGCGGTGCTCGAGGTGACGGCATCGACCGATGACGGCCTTATCATGGCGATGCAGCACCGCGAACGCCCGCTTTACGGCGTGCAATTCCATCCGGAGAGCATTGCCTCGGAAAACGGCAAGGCGATCCTCAACAACTTCCTCACCATTTCCCGCGACTTCAACCAGCGGAAAGCTGCCTGATGGAAATCAAGGCAGCATTGGGCAAGATCGCCTCGGGCCGCGACCTGACCGGCGAGGAAATGCGCGGCGTGATGAACACCATCATGTCGGGCGGGGCGACACCGAGCCAGCTCGGCGCCTTTCTCATGGGTATGCGTGTCAAAGGCGAAACCGTGGTCGAGATCGCCGCGGCGGTCTCCATCATGCGGGAGCGGATGGTGCCGGTCGAAGCGCCAGACGGCGCCGTCGACATCGTCGGAACGGGCGGCGATGGCGCGGGTACCCTCAACATCTCGACGGCAAGCGCCATCGTTGTCGCCTCGGCCGGTGTGCCAGTGGCCAAGCATGGCAACCGCGCGCTGTCGTCGAAGTCCGGTGCGGCGGAATGTCTGCAAGCGCTCGGGGTCAAGATCGATCTGGCACCCGAGCAGATCACCCGCTGCATCCGCGAGGCGGGTGTCGGCTTCATGTTCGCGCCGGCGCATCATCCGGCGATGAAGCATGTAGGCCCGACCCGGCAGGAGATCGGCACCCGCACGATGTTCAACCTGCTCGGCCCGCAATCGAACCCCGCTGGCGTGCACCGCTACCTGCTCGGCGTCTATGCCGAGGAGTGGGTTGAGCCGGTCGCGGCGGCGCTCCTCGCCAACCGAGCGGTGAAGGCTCTGGTGGTGCATGGCAGCGACGGGCTCGACGAGATCACCATCACCGGCCCGACGCATTTTGCCTCGATTGCCAACGGCAGCCTGACGACGGGGATGATTACCCCTGAGGAAGCGGGGCTGACCCGTGCGACGCCCGAAAGCATCAAGGGCGGCGATCCGCAGCACAATGCCGAAGCGCTGCGCGCGCTGCTCGGCGGCTCCCCATCTGCCTATCGTGACATCGTGCTGCTCAACAGCGCTGCGGCCCTGATCGTCGCCGACAAGGTGGCGGACCTCAAAGCGGGTGCCGCCCTCGCGGCCGAGTGTATCGACAGCGGGGCGGCCAAAGCGACGCTCGACAAGCTGATCGCCATCAGCAATTCATAGCCAATAAGCGCCCAGGGCATCCAATGAGCGACATTCTCCAACGCATCGAAGTTTACAAACGCGAAGAAATCGCCGCCGCCAAGGCGCTGCGCCCCTGGGACGAAGTCGCGGCGATGGCGCATGATGCGCCGCCCGTCCGGCGTTTTCTCAGCGCCCTCAAGGCGAAGCGCGCGGCACATAAGTTTGCGCTGATCGCCGAAGTGAAAAAGGCCAGCCCCAGCAAAGGCTTGATCCGCGAAGATTTTAACCCGGCAGAGATCGCGCGAGCCTATGAGGCGGGCGGCGCGGCTTGCCTCTCAGTGCTCACCGACAAACCGAGCTTTCAAGGTTCGGCGAACTACCTGATCGAAGCGCGCGCGGCGACCCAGCTTCCGGTGCTGCGCAAAGATTTCATGTTCGAAACCTATCAGGTGGCCGAGGCCCGGGCCTGGGGCGCCGATTGCATTCTCATCATTCTCTCCGCCGTCGGAGACGACACCGCGCGTTACCTGCTCGATGCCGCCGCTGAGTGGCGGATGGATGCGCTGGTCGAGGTGCATGACCAGATCGAACTGGATCGCGCGGTCGGTCTCGGCGTCGAACTCATCGGCATCAACAACCGGAACCTGCGTACTTTCGAGACAACGTTGAAGACGTCGATGGACCTCGCCATTGGCATTCCGGCCGGCGTGCATCTGGTCTCGGAGAGCGGTATTTCCTCGCACGCCGATCTGCAAAAACTCGAAGCGGCCGGTATTGGCACGTTCCTCGTTGGCGAAAGCCTGATGCGGCACGAGGATGTCACGGCAGCGACCCGTGCCCTGCTGATGGGGCAGCGGGAAACCGCATGACCGCGCGTGGCCCCCTGACGCATCTCAATGCCAAGGGAGAGGCCCATATCGTCGACGTCGGTGAAAAAGCCGTCACACGCCGCCGCGCCGTGGCCCGCGCGAGGCTTGAGGCGGAGCCGGAGACAATCGCCGCCATTACCGGCGGCACGCTGAAAAAGGGCGACGCGCTTGCCGTGGCCCGTATCGCTGGCATCATGGCCGCGAAGAAGACCTCTGACCTGATCCCGCTTTGCCATCCGATCGCGCTGACCAGGGTTGAGGTCGATATCACGCCGGAGAGCGGTGGAAACGCCCTGCTGATCGTCGCTACGGCTGAAACCACCGACCGCACCGGTGTCGAGATGGAGGCGCTGACGGCTGCGTCGGTTGCCGCGCTGACCCTTTACGACATGGCCAAGGCGATGGACCGCGGCATGCGCATCACCGGGCTCGAACTGGTCGAAAAGACCGGCGGCAAGTCTGGCGATTTTCGGCGGGACGACGCGACCCGATGATTTCGGTCGACGACGCGCTATCGCGTATTTTTGCGCTGCTGCCTTCGCCGAGCGCGGAGACGGTCGATCTTGTCGCCGCGGCCGGGCGCGTACTCGCCGCCCCGTTGGCGGCCGGACATAATCAGCCGCCGTTCGATGCAAGCGCAATGGATGGCTACGCCGTGCGCGCGGCTGATGTCATCGTCGGGCACCCTTTGCGGCTGATTGGGACGGCGCAGGCGGGACAGCGGTTCTCTGGCATGATGAACGCCGGCCAGTGCGTCCGCATCTTCACCGGTGCTCCCCTTCCGATCGGCGCCGACGCCGTCATTATGCAGGAAGAGGCGGACTTCAACGGGGCACAGGTCAGCTTTTCGGCAGTGCCGAAGCCCGGCCAATATATCCGCCATCGCGGCAGCGTCTTCGCCGAGGGTGACCGGCTTCTCCCGCCCGGGACATTGCTCACCCCTGCCCGGCTCGCGCTGGCCGCCGCGGCGAACCGGCCACGGCTCAGCGTCGCCCGCCGGCCGCGCATCGCGGTTTTGGCAACCGGTGATGAACTCGTTGCGCCCGGCATGTCGCCCGGGCCAGATCAGATCGTTGCCAGCAACAGTTTTGGGCTCGTGCCCCTGTTCTCGCCGTTTGCCGAGACCGTCATCGATCTCGGCATTGTCCGCGACGATCCTGCGGCGCTGACCGCCGCGCTCCGCCGCGCTTTCGATCTAGGCATCGATGTGCTGGTGACGAGCGGCGGCGCCAGCGTTGGCGAGCGCGATTTTGTGCAGGAGGCGCTCAAAAGCCTCGGCGTGACTCTCGACTTCTGGAAGATCGCTATGCGCCCCGGCAAACCGCTGATGTTCGGTGCACTCGGTAACACGCTGATTTTTGGACTGCCCGGCAATCCGGTATCGGCGCTGGTCACAGGGACGGTCGTCGTGCTGCCCGCGCTGCGACAGATGGCCGGTCAGAGCGACCCGCTCGGCCCACGGCTGCGCCTACCGCTGGCGGCCGCCCTGCCGGCCAACAGCATACGGCGCCATTTCGTGCGTGGCCGGATCGAGCCAGCGCCCGGCGGCACGACCGTCATGCCGTTCGCGGAAGCCGACAGCGGCCACATCGCTTCGCTCGCCGCTGCCGACGGATTGATCATCCAGCCGGAAAACGACCCCGGCCTGCCGGCGGGCGCGGTGGTCGATTTCATTCCGCTCTAGGCTGGCTCGACGGCCGGCTCCGAAGCAGCCTGACGGATGGCATCGAGCATCGCCCGCGCCGGCAGCGACAGTTCGCCGCCGCTGCGCGTGGTGATGCCGATCGGTCCGAGCGTACCGCTGACATCGATCGGCAGGCGTACCAATTGTCCCGACTCGACATCCCGCTCGACGACGCTGCTCGAAATGATCCAGATCGCGTCTGACATCAGCGTGTAGCTGCGGCCGAGCGAGTTCGACACCGTTTCGATTTCCGCGGTCAGCCGTCCGACCGCCCCGGCTAACAGCAGCGTATCGATGGCGGGGCGAATGATCGCCTGGCGCGGCGGGATCATGAGCTGGAACGCAGCGATCGCCTGCGGATCGACGACAGTGCGTTCGGCCAGCGGATGCCCCGGGCGCACCACGAAAGCCAGTTCCTCGGAATAGAGGTGCTCAAACGACAACCCATCCATCGCCTCGGGGCTGGCCATCCGGCCGACCACAAACTCGATTGCCGCGCGGCGCAGCAGCTCGAGCAGGTACGGGCTCGGTCCGCTCTCGACCAGCACACGGCAGGCAAAGGTGGATTTGGCGAAGCTCTTCAACGCCTGCGGCACTGTCTTGGCGGTGACCGTGGGCAGCGCACCGAACGCCACCAGATTGGTGCCGTCGCGCGCCTGCTCTACCGTGTCGACGCCCTGTCGCAGCATGGCGAGACCGGCAGTGGCAAAGCGGAGGAACATCTCACCGTAGGCGGTGAGCGACAGGGCGCGCTTCGAGCGATCGAAGAGCTGGATGTCGAGGATATCCTCGAGTTCGGCGATGGCCTTCGATACGGCCGGCTGGGTCATACCGAGCTCAGCGCCGGCTCGCGCCACACCGCCCTGGCGATTGACCTCGAGGAACGCTGAAAGGTGCCGAAGCTTTATGCGGGGGTCCAATGGCGCGGGCACGTTTCATTCCTTGCCGTTATGCAACAAGCCGAAACTATCATTTTTCGTGCGCAACTTGCAGTGCTTTTATGCCGCCGCGCCTCGGAGGAGAGGCGCTTCAGTTATGTTTGGGAAGATATGGCCGAATTCCTCAGCCTCGCGGAAGCCGTGGATCGGAACCTCAACGACGGCGATATTGTCGCGTTCGAGGGGTTTACCCACCTGATCCCGCACGCAGCGGCGCACGAGGCCATCCGGCAGGGCAAGAAAGACCTGACCCTGCTCCGCATGACGCCCGACATCATCTACGACCAGATGATCGGCATGGGCCTCGCGAAGAAGGTGATCTTCTCCTACGCCGGCAATCCGGGCGTCGGCCTGCTGCGCCGCATGCGCGACGCCATCGAGAACGGCTATCCGCGCGGAATCGAAACCGTCGAACATTCGCATTCGGCCATGGCGCAGGCTTATGAGGCGGGCGCCAGCGGTCTGCCTCTGGCGCTGTTTCGCGGCTACAAGGGGGCCGACCTCGCCAAGGTCAATCCCGACATCAGGGCGATCGCCTGCCCGTTTACCGGCGAAGAGCTGGCGGCAATTCCCGCGCACCGGCCGGATGTGACGTTCATCCATGCGCAGAAGGCGAGTCGGAAGGGCGACGTGCTCATCGAGGGCATCATCGGCGTGCAGAAGGAGGCCGCGCTGGCCGCCAAGCGTGTGGTGGTGACCGTGGAAGAGGTTGTCGACGACTTCAAAGGGTTTCACCCCAATCTCTGCATCCTGCCGCACTGGACGATCGACGCAATTGCCGTCGTGCCGGGCGGCGCGCACCCTTCCTATGCCTACGGCTATTATCAGCGCGACAATGCCGCTTACCTCGAGTGGGACAAGGTCTCAGCCGATCGGGAGCTGTTCTCAGCGTGGATAATGGAAAACGTCATGGCCGTGGGTCCAGACGCTTTTGCCGCACGCGTAAGGGACCTCTGAGATGGCCGATTTCAGCCCCACCGAGATGATGACCATCGCCGCGGCGCGGGCGTTGACGAACGACGACGTCTGCTTTGTGGGTATTGGCGCGCCGTCGGCCGCCTGCAATGTGGCGCGGCTGACGCATGCCCCTGAAATCACGCTGATTTACGAGAGCGGAACGATCGGCACAGCGCCTGACGTCCTGCCGCTCTCGATCGGCGATGGCGAGCTGTGCGAGACAGCGCTCTGCACCGTTTCGGTGCCTGAAATGTTCCGCTACTGGCTGATGGGCGGTCGCATCTCCATCGGCTTTCTCGGCGCGGCACAGCTCGACCGCTTCGGCAACATCAACACCACCGTCATCGGCGACTACCACCACCCAAAAGTCCGCCTGCCGGGCGGCGGCGGCGCGCCGGAAATCGCCAGCTCATGCGGCGAGGTGTTCATCACGCTGAAGCAGGCGACCCGCGCCATGGTCGAGAAGGTGGACTTCTTCACCTCCTTCGGTCACGGCGAGGGCGGCGATCATCGCCAGCGGCTGGGCATCACCACCAAGGGCCCTACCCTGCTGATCACCGATCTCGCCATCTGGCGGCCGGATCCGGAGACGAAAGAGTTCACCGTCGTGTCGCTACATCGCGGCGTTACGCGGCAGATGGTGCAGGAGACCTGCGGCTGGACGGTCCGTTATGCCGACCGGCTCGAGGAGACTCCGGAGCCGACCGATCTCGAACTCTCGACTTTGCGTGACCTTCAGGCGCGGACGGCGGCGGCCCATGCCGGCAGGGAGAGCGCGCATGCCTGAGGCGTTCATCTGCGACTACATCCGGACACCGATCGGCCGCTTCGGCGGGGCGCTGTCCTCCGTTCGCGCTGACGACCTCGGCGCCATTCCGCTCAAGGCGCTGATGGCTCGGCACCAAGAACTTGATTGGGGTTCGGTGGACGACGTTGTCTTCGGCTGCGCCAACCAGGCAGGTGAAGACAACCGCAATGTTGCTCGGATGAGCCTGCTGCTCGCCGGCCTGCCCGTCGAAATAGCGGGCACGACGATCAACCGGCTGTGCGGCTCGGGCATGGACGCCGTGATCACCGCTGCCCGCGCCATCCGGAGCGGCGACGCCGAGCTTGTGATCGCCGGCGGCGTCGAGTCCATGAGCCGGGCGCCGTTCGTGATGCCGAAAGCCGATAGCGCTTTTTCGCGGAAGGCGGAAATTTTCGACACGACGATTGGCTGGCGCTTCGTCAACCCGCTGATGAAGCAGCAATACGGCGTCGATTCCATGCCCGAAACAGGTGAGAACGTCGCCGAGGAATATCAGGTATCGCGCGCCGATCAGGATGCCTTCGCGTTGCGCAGCCACCAACGCGCTGTCGCCGCACAGCAGAATGGCCGGCTCGCCCGTGAAATCAGCGCTGTGACGATTGCGCGCAAAAAGGGCGAGGCGATCAGCGTCGACAAGGACGAAGCGCCGCGCGTTGACACCTCGCTGGAGGCGTTGGCGAAGCTGCCCACGCCGTTTCGCAACGGCGGTACGGTGACAGCCGGCAATGCATCAGGCGTCAATGATGGCGCTGCCGCGATGATCGTTGCGTCGGACGCGGGCATCCGTAGGTACGGGTTGACGCCGCTTGCTCGGATTACCGGCGGCGCGGCTGTCGGCGTACCGCCACGCGTCATGGGCGTCGGCCCGATCGGCGCCACGCGAAAGCTTTGCGAGCGCCTGCGCCTCGCCCCGACCGATTTCGACGTCGTGGAATTGAATGAGGCCTTTGCCAGCCAGGCGCTGGCGGTGCTGCGGGCACTCGGCATCGATGAGGTGGCACCACACGTCAATACGAACGGCGGGGCCATCGCCCTCGGCCATCCCCTTGGCATGTCCGGCGCGCGCATCACCGGCACCGCGGCGCTCGAACTGTCGCTCACGGGCAAGAAGCGGGCGCTCGCGACGATGTGCATCGGGGTCGGCCAGGGCATCGCGATCGGCCTGGAGAGGGCGGCATGAAGAAGGCGCCGCGACACGCCATAGATTACCGGCCGTTATGCAACAGGCCGAAATTATCATTTTACCCGCAGAAATACGCGGCAGAGAATAACTAAACGGCGGCTAAGCCGCCTTGGGAGGGAGAACCGTCATGACTGAACTCAAGGAGCAACCGGCCCACCGGCGCGCACTCAGCCGGCGCGATTTTCTGGCCTCTACCGCTGCCGCCGGCGCAGCGATCGCGGTAGGCGCCCGCACTACGTATGCCGTGGCGGCCGATGCCACGCTCAAGGTCGGGTTTATCAGCCCGCGCACGGGCGCGCTTGCCGGGTTCGGCGAGGGGGACGGCTATGTGCTCGATACAGCGCGGAAGACTTTGGCGAAGGGCGTGACGATCGGCGGCAAAACCTATGCCGTCACCATCCTTGACCAGGATACGCAATCCGATCCGGCCCGGGCTGGGCAGGTTGCGAAGGACCTGATCAACAACCAAGGCATCGACATGATGCTCACGACCTCAACGCCGGAGGTGGTGAACCCCGTCGCCGATGCGTGCGAGGCGGCCGGCGTCCCGTGCCTCGGCACGATCGTGCCCTGGGAAGCGTTCTATTTTGGCCGCGGCGCCAAGCCCGGCCAGCCCTCGCCGTTCAAGTGGACCTATCTCTTCAGCTTCGGCACCGGGACTTTTGCCAAAACTTACCAGTCGATGTGGGGCAGCATCGAAACCAACAAAAAGGTCGGGGTGCTTTACCCCAACGATGCCGACGGCAATGCCATCCGCAGTGCGCTGGCGCCGCTGTTGCAGAAGGCCGGCTACACGATCGTTGATCCTGGCCCCTACGAGGACGGAACCACCGACTATTCGGCGCAGATCGCTCAGTTCAAGAAGGAAAAGTGCGAGATCTTCAACACTTTCCCGATCCCGCCGGACTTTGCGGCGTTCTGGCGGCAGGCCGCGCAGCAGGGCTATACCAAGCAGGTGAAGATCGCGCAGATCGCCAAGACGGGCCTCTTCCCCGGTGACATCGAGGCGGTCGGCGACCTCGGCGACAAGATCGCCACCGCGGCCTACTGGCACAAAGCGTTCCCCTACAAGTCATCGCTGACCGGCATCTCGGGCACCGACCTTGCGGACGGCTATGAAACGGCTACTGGAAAGCAGTGGCAGCAGCAGCTTGGCGCGTCGATGGCGTTGCTCGACGGTGGTTTTGCGGCGCTTTCGGCAGCGAGCGATCCCACCGACAAAGCGGCGGTCGCCAAGGCTCTATCGACGCTCAACACCACCACGATGGTGGGCAAGGTCGATTTCACCTCGGGGCCGGTGGCGAACGTCTCGGAGGCGCCGATCATCGGCGCGCAATGGGTCAAGGCCACGTCCGGCAGCAAGTTCAAGTTCGATCTCGTGATCGTTGATCACGCGACTGACCCGAACGTGCCGATTGCCGCCAAGCTCGTGCCGTACAACGCCTGATCAGAAGGCGCGAAGACGTATGGTGACTACCGCCGAGAGCACAGCGCCTGCCCCGCTCCTCGCGGCGCGCAACCTCCACAAGCGCTTCGACGCGCTTGTGGTGCTCGACGACGTGAGTTTCGACATCCGGGCCGACGAGGCGCTGGGCATTGTCGGCCCGAACGGGGCCGGCAAAACCACGCTGCTCAGCGTGCTCGCGGGCGCGTTCGCGCCGAATGCCGGCTCGGTGACGTTCAAAGGCCGCGACGTGACGGCGCTCTCTGCCGCCCGCCGCTGCCGGCTCGGCATCATCCGGACACATCAGGTGCCGCGCCCGTTTGGCGGCATGACGACGTTCGAGAACGTCTTCGTTGCCGCTGCGCACGGGGCCGCCCTGCCCCGCGCCGAGGCCTACGATCAGGCAATCGCCGCACTCGATCTCTGCGGCATGCTGAAACTTGCCAACCGCCGCGCTGAAACGCTTGGCCTGCTCGATCGCAAGCGTCTCGAACTTGCCCGGGCGCTTGCCGCAAAACCCGATCTGCTGCTGCTCGACGAAATCGGCGGCGGGTTGACCAATGCCGAGGCCAGCGAACTGGTCGAAACCATCCTCGAACTCAAGCGCCGCAATATCGGCATCGTCTGGATCGAGCATATCGTGCATATTCTGCTGCAGGTGGCGCAGAGGCTGATCTGCATGGACGCCGGCAAGATCATCGCGGATGGGGCTCCGGCGGCAGTTATGGCCGATCCGGAGGTCGTGCGCGCCTATCTTGGCGGAGCGCCGACGTGAGATCGCTCGCCGTCGACCATCTCGATGTGCGCCATGGCCAGTTGCAGGCGGTGCGCGACATCAGCTTTTCCGTTGAGCCCGGGCAGACGCTGGCGCTGGTCGGCGCAAACGGCGCCGGGAAAACCACGCTGCTCCGCGCCATTGCCGGGGCGCACCTGCCCAAGGCCGGCCGGGTGCTGCTCGACGGCGGGGACATCACGCATGTGCCGGCCCACGCGCGGGTGGCGCGTGGCATCGCGCTCGTGCCGGAGGGGCGTCGGCTCTTCGGCTCGATGACGGTCGAGGAAAACCTGCTGCTGGGCCGAACGTCTGGACGCGCGGGGAACTGGACCGTTGACCGCGTGCTGGAAACCTTTCCCAATCTCAAGCCGCGCTTTCGCGCACGCGCCGGGACACTTTCTGGCGGCGAACAACAGGCGACGGCGATCGGCCGCGCGCTCATGAGCAACCCCGATATTCTGCTGCTCGATGAGGTGTCGCTCGGCCTTTCCCCGCTGGTGGTCGAGCGCGTCTATCTGTCGCTTTCCGCGCTGATCACGACCGGCGTCACGATCATTCTGGTCGAGCAGGAGCTCGGACGCGCCATGTCGGTCGCCGACAAGGTCATCTGCATGCTCGAGGGCCACGTCGTGCTCGAAAGCGCCGTGCAGGCACTTTCGCGCGAGGCTGTCACGGACGCCTATTTCGGACTTCGCGGCCGCGACAAGCCGCATGCTGTTATCGAGGCCACGCCATGACCGACGCGCTTATTCAGGGCGTGCTCCTCGGCGGCTACTATGCGCTGATCGCGGCCGGCCTGTCGTTCATGTTCTCGGTGATGCGCATCATCAACCTCGCGCATGGAAGCCTCGCCGTCGTCGCGGCCTTTGCGCTGTTCGTGCTCGCCGATCGGTTTGGCATTTCGCCGTTTCTCGGTCTCGTCATGGTGCTGCCGCTGATGGCTGTACTCGGCTGGCTGCTGCAGCGCTTCATCCTTGAGCGGGCGACGCGAGCGGGTGCGCTGGTGCCGATCCTCGCAACGTTTGGCCTGTCGATCGTCATCGATAATCTGCTGTTCCAGCAGTTCGGCGCCAATACACGCTCGCTGGCGCCCTATATCGGCGACCTCTCCTACGATTCCTGGCAGATCACCGACGATATCTCCGTCGGCAAGCTCGCCGTGCTGACGTTCGCCGCCGCAGTGGCGCTGCTTGGCGCGATACAGCTTTTCCTGAGCTTTACGCAGCTTGGGCGGGCGGTGAGGGCGACCTCGGAGGATGGGGATACCGCGGGGCTCGTCGGCATCGACGCGCGGCGCGTCAATGCCATTGCGACGGCGATTGCGCTGGTCAGCGCCGGGCTCGCGGGTCTGGCGCTCGGCACCCGCGCCACCTTCGATGCCTATGCCGGCGGACCGCAATTGCTGTTCGCCTTCGAGGCTGCCGTCATCGGCGGTGCTGGCTCGGTATGGGGGACGCTGTTCGGCGGCATCATTCTGGCGCTCGGCCAGTCGTTCGGCGCCCAGATCGCCCCGCAGGGGTTTCTCATCGGCGGGCACGTGGTGTTCTTCATCGTGCTGTTCGCCCGGCTGTTCATTCCGGGTTCGACTTTTCGCGGGCGATTGATGACGGCGCTCAGGGGTAAACCGGCATGAGCGAGGCAGGGACAGGCATCGCCGTCGAACGCTGGACGCCCGCATCGCGCGCCGCCGTGGCGACGGTCGTGGTGGTCGTCGTGGCACTCGCCGTCGGCCAAAAAATCATGAGCGCCGGGACCACCGACCGGCTGACGGCGCTGTTTGTCTACGTAATCCTCGCGGCGATGTGGAATGCCCTGGCCGGATTTGGAGGGTTGGTGTCGGTCGGCCAGCAGGTATTCTTCGGTCTCGGCGCCTATTTCACCGTCCGGCTGGCCGATTGGGGACTCGATCCGTTTGTCGCACTCGGCGTCGCGGCACTTGGCGTCGGCGTCGTGGCCTTCCCGCTGTCGTTCCCGATGCTCCGGCTCCGGGGTGGCGAATTTGCCATCGGCATGTGGGTGGTGGCCGAACTCGCACACCTCCTCGTCAATCTCGATACGCTGGTCCGGGGCGAAACCGGCACGTCGCTGATTTCGCTGAACAATTACGACATCGGCACCCGCCGGGCCTATATCTATTGGTGCGCTCTCGCCGCGATGGTCGTCCTCCTGGCTATTCTGTTCGTCCTGCTGCGGAGTCGCATCGGCGCTGCCATCCAGGCTATCCGCGACAGTGAGGAGGCGGCGGCCTCGCTCGGCGTGCGGGTGCTGGCTACGAAGCGCACGCTGTTCGTACTGGCCGCGGTCGGCGCCGGGGCGGCAGGTGCACTGTGGCTCGCGACCGCCATCACGTTCCAACCCAAGGCGTTCTTCGGCGTGCAGTGGACCGCCTACATGATCTTCATGGTGCTGGTCGGGGGTATTGGCACGTTTGAGGGAGCGATCCTCGGTGCGGTGATCTTCTTCCTCGTTGAAACATGGTTCGGCGCGACGGGCGTCTGGTATCTCATCGGCCTCGGCGCCGCGGCGGTGCTGTTCTCGCTGCTGTTACCCAAGGGCCTCTGGGGCGCACTCGAAAATCGTTGGTCGGTGCGCCTGTTGCCCGTCGGCTATCGCCTAAGACTGCCTGAAACGACGACGGCAAAATAAGGAGGATCGGGATGGACATCGGATTGCTGATCAACGGCGAAGAGCGCCCGGCAACCGGCGGCGCGAGCTTTACCCGCAACGACCCGTTCACCGGCAAGGCGGCGACGAAAGCCGCCGCGGCGAGTGTGGCCGACGTCAACGCCGCCATCGACACAGCGGCAGCCGCATTTCCAGCATGGTCGAAGACCGGCCCATCCGAACGCCGCGCGATCCTGATGAAGGCCGCCGACATCATGGCGAGCAAGGTGGAGGAATTCACCCGGCTGGTCATCGAGGAGACCGGCGCGACCGGGCCCTGGGCCGGGTTCAACGTCATGCTGGCGTCAAACATGCTGCGGGAAGCCGGGGCGATGACAACGCAGATTGCCGGTGAAATCATCCCCTCCGACAAGCCCGGGACGCTGGCGATGAGCATCCGGCAGGCGGCCGGCGTCTGTGTTGGTATGGCGCCGTGGAACGCGCCGGTGATCCTCGGCACACGGGCCGTCGCCATGCCGATCGCCTGCGGCAACACGGTGGTGTTCAAGGCGTCCGAGATGTGCCCGGCGACACACCGGCTGATCGGCCAGTGCCTGGTCGAGGCCGGGCTGCCCAAGGGCGTGATCAATGTCATTACCAACGCCCCAAAAGATGCGCCCGCGGTGGTCGAGGCACTGATCGCCCATCCTGCCGTCCGCCGGGTGAATTTCACCGGCTCGACGCGGGTCGGCAAAATCATCGCGGAGACTGCCGGCCGCCATCTCAAGCCGGTGCTGCTGGAACTTGGCGGCAAGGCACCGTTCGTGGTGCTCGACGACGCCGACATCGACGCCGCAGTGAATGCAGCGGTTTTCGGCGCGTTCATGAACCAGGGTCAGATCTGCATGTCGACCGAGCGGATCATCGTCGACGACAAAATCGCCGACGAGTTCGTGCAGAAGCTTGCGGCCCGTGCCGAGCACCTTCCAGCCGGCGATCCGCGCGGCCACGTGGTGCTTGGCTCGCTGATCAGCGCGGAGTCCGCGGAGAAGATGAGCCACCTCATCGATGACGCCAAAGCCAAGGGTGCGGTGATTGCCGCCGGTGGCAAACGGAACGGCTCGGTCGTCGAGGCGACCGTGGTCGATCGCGTCACGTCGGCGATGCGTATTTATGGCGAAGAATCGTTCGGGCCGGTGAAGCCGATCGTGCGCGTCAAAGGCGACGACGAGGCGATCCGCGTCGCCAACGATACCGATTACGGGCTCTCGTCGTCCGTGTTCAGCAGCGACGTCCGGCGCGCGATGGCCGTCGCGGCGCAGATTCAGACGGGCATTTGCCACATCAACGGCCCAACCGTGAACGACGAAGCACAGATGCCGTTCGGCGGCGTCAAGGGTTCTGGCTATGGCCGCTTCGGTGGCAAGGCGGCGATCGCCGAGTTCACAGATCTGCGGTGGATCACCATCGAAGACCCGAAACAGGGCTATCCGTTCTAGAGGTCTGCTCGTGCAGTTCGCCCGGCTCAACGGCGTCACGCTCCATTATCGGACGATCGGCTCGCCTCAGGACAAGCCGCTGATGGTGTTCATCAATTCGCTGGGCACGGATTTCCGCATCTGGCGTGATGTGATCGTTCGCCTCGCCGGCGAATACGCCATTTTGGCCTACGACAAGCGCGGCCATGGGCTCTCCGATGTCGGTCCGACGCCTTACACCATCGAGGATCACGCCGCCGATCTCGCCGCACTGCTGGACCACATCGGGGCACGGCAGGCGATCGTCTGCGGCCTTTCGGTCGGCGGGCAGGTGGCGCTTGCGCTTTATGCCGCACGGCCGAAACTGGTCCGCGCGCTGATCCTTAGCGACACCGCCGCCAAGATCGGCTCGGCAGACTCCTGGCACGCCCGCATCAAAACAGTCAAAGCGACCGGCATCGAGGCAATCGCCGATGGCGTGCTCGAAGGGTGGTTCACGCCGGCGTTCCGGGATGGCCCCGAGTTCGCCGGCTACCGCAACATGCTGATCCGGCAGCCGGTGGAAGGATACGTCGCGACCTGCGCCGCGCTCGGCCGCTCCGACTTTACCGAGGTTGCCAAGCGTATCGCAGTACCAACGATCTGCATCGCCGGGGAGATGGATCGCACCGCGAGCCCTGCGATAATGGCCGATTTCGCGCGGACCATCCCTGAGGCGCGCTTCGAGGTGATAAAGGGCGCCGGCCACATCCCCTGCGTCGAGCAGCCCGCCGTGTTTGCCGAGATCATCCGGGCGTTCACCATCCATGCTGGTACGGAGGCCGCCATCCATGCCGCCCGTTAGCAAATCACCGAAACGCTCGAGGGGAGAGACTACCCGCCGCGCCGTCCTCGGTGATGCGCATGTCGATCGCGCGCAGGCCGCTACAACGCCGTTCGACGCGCCGTTTCAGGCGTTCATCACCGACGCGGCGTGGGACCAGCTCTGGTCGCGCGAGGACTGGAGTAAGCGGGACCGGTCGATCGTCACCATCGCGCTGCTGGCGGCGCTCGGCCACCACGACGAACTCGCAATGCATATTCGCGCTACCGCCCGCACCGGCGCGACCGAAGCCGATGTGCGGGAGGCACTGCTGCATGTCGTAGTCTATGCGGGCGTGCCTGCTGCCAATACCGCCATCCGCATCGCCAAGCAGGTATTCGCCGAGATGAAAGCCGGAAAAGCCGAATGAAACCGCCTGCCGCTTCCAACACCGCGCCGGAGACAGGCGCATTCTTTGCCCGCGATCGGCTGTGGCACCCGCAGGCGCTGACGCCGGGCTACAAGACCTCGGTGCTGCGCTCGCCGCAGAAGGCGCCGATTTCGTTCGGCAATACGCTGTCCGAGATAACCGGGCCGGTGTTTGGCCACGGTATCCTCGGCGAGCTCGACAACGACCTGATCCACAATTTCGCCAAGCCCGGTGAAGCGGCGATCGGGCCGCGCATAATTGTCCACGGGCGGGTACTGGACGAGCGGGCAAAGCCGGCGCCGGGCGTGTTGATCGAGTTCTGGCAGGCTAATGCCGGCGGCCGCTACCGGCACAAGAAGGAGGGCTATCTCGCTGCCCTCGACCCGAATTTCGGCGGCTGTGGGCGGACCATCTCCGCCGACGACGGCAGCTATTCATTTCGCACCATCAAGCCCGGCCCCTACCCCTGGCCGAACGGCGTCAACGATTGGCGCCCCGCCCACATCCACTTTTCGATTTTCGGTTCGGGCTTTGCGCAGCGCCTTATCACGCAGATGTATTTCGAAGGCGATCCGCTGATCCCGCTTTGCCCGATCGTGCGGACGATCAACGACCCCGCCGCGATTGAGCAGCTCACCGCCCCGCTTGATATGGCCGCGACCATTCCGATGGATGCGACGGCCTACAAATTCGACATCGTGCTGCGCGGCCGCCGCTCGACGCTGTTCGAGAACCGGCTGGAGGGCAACTGATGCCCCAGTCCCTGACGACGCTGAAGGAAACGCCGTCGCAGACCGGCGGCCCGTATGTCCATATCGGTCTGACCCCGAATTTCTGCGGGATCACCGGTGTCTGGGCGACCGACCTTGGCACCGCGATGGTCAATCGCAAGACCAAGGGTGAGCGGATCACCATCACCGGCCGCGTGTTCGACGGGCTCGAAGCGCCGATCCGCGATTGCGTGGTCGAGATCTGGCAGGCGGACGCGGGTGGCCTTTACCCCAGCCCGTCCGAAACGCGCGGCGCGGCGGACCCCAACTTCACCGGTTGGGGGCGTTGCCCCGCCGACGGCGAAACCGGCGAGTTCCATTTCGAGACGATCAAGCCCGGGCGCGTACCGTTTCCCGACGGCAGGCTGCAGGCGCCGCATATCAGCCTCTGGATCGTGGCGCGCGGCATCAATCTCGGCCTCAATACCCGCCTCTATTTCGGCGACGAGGCGAAGGCCAATGCCGAAGACCCGATCCTCGCCCGCATCGAGCATCGAGACCGGCTGAAGACGCTGATCGCCGAGAAGAAGGGCAGCACCTACACCTTCGATGTCCACCTGCAGGGACCGAAGGAAACCGTGTTCTTCGACATCTGATGACCGTCAGCCCTTTCGACCATCCGCTGCTTTCCGGCCTCCTCGGCGACGACGAGATCGCCCCGCAGTTCTCGCTCGAAGCCGAGATTGAGGAGATGAACTATTTCGAGGAGGCGCTGGCCAAGGCCGGGGCCGCCGAAGGGTTTATTCCAGAGGCCGCGGCCGAGGCCATCAGCATAGGCTGCATGGCATTCGAGCCTGAGCACGAAGCGGTTCGCGTCGCGGCGGCGCGAGACGGAGTCATCGTGCCCGAATACGTGCGGCAGCTGCGCGAGCGGATCGGGCCGCCGCACGCGCAATACGTGCATTTCGGCGCGACCAGCCAGGATTTGGTCGACACCTCGCTGATCCTGCGCCTGCGCCCGGTGCTTATCGAGTTCAAAGAACGGCTCCAGCGGCTCATGGCAGCGCTCGATGATGTCGACCACCGGTTCGGCAGCAACCCCCTGATGGGCCGCACGCGGATGCAGGCGGCGGTGCCGATTACCGTCGGCGATCGCCTTGCCGCATGGCGCGGTGCCGTGCCCCGGCATATCGAACGGCTCGATGCCTTGGCCCCACGCCTCCTTGTGCTGCAGTTCGGCGGCGCGGCGGGTATTCTCGACAAGCTCGGCGACAAGGCTGCGGCCGTAGCGCGACGGCTGGGCGAAGGGCTCGATCTGCCCGTGCCGGATCGTTCCTGGCACAGCCAGCGCGACAATCTCGCGGAGTTCGCCGACTGGCTGGCGCTGGTCTCGGGCAGCCTCGGCAAAATCGGCATCGACATTGCCCTGATGGCGCAGAATGGCGAGATCGAGCTGAGCGGTGGCGGTACGTCGTCGGCCATGCCGCACAAATCGAACCCTGTTGCCGCCGAAGTGCTGGTAGCCCTCGCGCGCTACAACGCCGTCCTCGTTTCCGGCATGCATCAGGCGCAGGTCCACGAGCAGGAGCGTTCCGGCGCCGCCTGGACGCTCGAATGGCTGACATTGCCGCAGATGGTCATGACGACGGCGGCAGGACTGCGTACTGCCCTGCAACTGATCACCAGCATCGACCGCATTGGCGAGCCAGGCTGATGCGAACGCAGGTTGCAATCATCGGCGCCGGTCCGGCGGGGTTACTGCTCGGCCAGCTTCTCGCGAAGGCCGGCATCGATAACGTTATCCTTGAGCTGCGCTCGTCGGCCCATGTGCTCGGCCGCATCCGAGCGGGCGTGCTCGAACAAGGCACGGTGGCGCTGCTTGAGGAGGTGGGTTGCGCCAGCCGGCTACACGCCGAGGGGCTCATCCACGAAGGCATCGATCTCGCCTTTGCCGGCATCCGCCACCGCATCGATTTCAGGCGGCTGGTGAGCAAGACCGTGACGGTCTACGGGCAAACCGAAGTCACGCACGACCTCATGGATGCGCGCGCCGCCTCGGGGCACACGACCGTCTACGAAGCCAGCAAGCTTGCCCTCCATGACTTCGACGGCGATGCGCCCTTCGTGACATATGAGCATGACGGCGTCGGCCATCGGCTCGACTGCGATTTCATCGCCGGGTGCGACGGCTTTCATGGCATCAGCCGGCAGAGCGTGCCCGCCGAGGCGCTGAAGACCTATGAGCGGCTCTATCCCTTCGGCTGGCTTGGTGTGCTCGCCGAGGTGCCTCCTGCTGGCGACGAGCTGATCTACGCCAACCATCCGCGCGGCTTTGCGCTTTGCTCGATGCGGTCGAAGACGCGCAGCCGGTATTACATCCAGACCGGGGTCGATGAGAAAATCGACGCCTGGTCCGACGCGGCCTTCTGGGACGAACTGCGGCGCCGGCTGCCCGAGGCGGTCGCCGGGCAAGTAACGCCTGGCCCCTCGATTGAGAAATCAATCGCTCCGCTGCGATCCTTCGTCGCTGAACCATTGCGTTTCGGCCGCCTGTTCCTGTGCGGCGATGCCGGCCACATTGTGCCGCCGACCGGTGCCAAGGGGCTCAATCTCGCCGCCAGCGACGTCCACTATCTCTACGAGGGTTTTCGCGAATACTACGCCGACCACTCGCCAGCCGGTATTGATGCCTATTCGTCGCGTGCGCTGGCCCGCGTCTGGAAGGCCGAACGGTTTTCCTGGTGGATGACCTCGACGCTGCACCGGTTTCCCGAAACCGGTCCCTTCGGCCAGAGGCTGCAGGAAGCGGAGCTCGACTATCTCGTCCATTCGGATGCAGCCGAAACTGCGCTGGCCGAGAATTATGTCGGGTTGCCGCTCGACTAGTCATTCCGGCCCCGCTAACCGCTTCTTTACCTCGCTGTTGCAGAACAGAACTGGAACATTTATACAGTGTTCAGTCTTTGTTCCGATTCTCTGACGCAAAGGGGCCGGCGATGCTCACCCGCAAGCAGCACGAATTGCTGATGTTCATCCACGAACGCATGAAGGAGAGCGGCATCCCCCCCTCGTTCGACGAGATGAAGGATGCGCTCGACCTCAGATCGAAGTCGGGCATTCACCGGTTGATCACGGCGCTGGAGGAGCGCGGCTTCATCCGCCGCCTGCCGAACCGCGCGCGGGCGCTGGAAGTGATCCGCCTTCCGGACTCGATGAACCCCTCGCTGGGCGGCCGCAGGGCGAAATTCGAACCCAACGTTATCGAGGGCACTCTCGGCCGCGTGGCGGCGCCACCGGCGCGGGCAAACCTGCCGACCTCGTCACCTTCTGCGGCATCGGATTATGCGCGACCGGTTGCCATTCCGGTGATGGGCCGGATCGCTGCCGGTACGCCGATCGAGGCGATCCAGACGCACAGCCACACAATCACCGTACCGCCCGAAATGCTGGGTGCCGGCGAGCATTTTGCGCTCGAAGTGCGTGGTGACTCGATGATCGATGCTGGCATCTTCGATGGCGACACTGTGCTGATCCGCAAGCAGGATAACGCGGCAACCGGCGAGATCATCGTTGCCCTGGTCGACGAAGAAGAGGCAACCCTGAAGCGCCTCCGCAAGCGCGGCAATTCGATCGCGCTCGAAGCCGCCAATCCATCCTACGAAACCCGGATCTTCGGACCCGACCGGGTCAAGGTGCAGGGCCGGCTGGTCGGGCTGTTGCGCAAGTATTGAAGCATAGCGGCCCCGGTGGTCGCCAAAGCCTGCCCGGTGGTGCTGCGCACGATTGGCGAAGCCACCGAAGTGTTGGTGTTTCGCCATCCGTTGGCCGGCGTGCAATTGGTCAAAGGTACCGTTGACCCCGGTGAAACTGCGGCCTCTGCAGCGCTGCGAGAACTCGCGGAGGAAGCGGGCATCACCGCCCGGGTGGTCAGGCTTCTCGGATCAAGTTTAGAGATCGCCGACGGCCAGCTTTGGCATTTCTTTCAATGCGAAACCGACGCTTTGCCGGAAAGCTGGGTCCATCACGCCGAGGACGACGGCGGCTACGACTTCGCGTTCAGCTGGTGGCCACTGTCGCGAGTGCCAGACCCGGCATCCTGGCATCCAGTTTTCGTCCGTGCGCTTGATCAGGTGCGGACTGCCCTCAGCCGGCCTCGTGATACCGGCTGACTTCGACGAGGTTGCCATCCGGATCGCGGAAGTAGACTGAGGTCATCGGGCCGCGGGCGCCGTTGCGTTCGACGGGGCCGACTTCGATGGTCACACCTTCCGACTTGAGCCGGCCGATCACGTCTGCGAGCGGTTGGTCGGTAATCAGGCAGAAGTCGCTTGAGCCTGCGGTTGGCCGTAGGGCCTTGGGCTCGAACGTCCGGTCGATCTGGTGGACGTTGATCTTTTGCCTGCCGAATAGCAGCGAGCTTGGGCGGCCCGGTAGCTGTTCACGCCGCATGCCGAGGACGCGCTCGTAGAAGGCTAGCGTCGCCTCCATCGAAGCGACCGTCAGTACGAAATGATCGATACTGGAGATCATTGGAAAAGGCCGCCCGGAATTGCCGAGCGGCCCGTATTCCTTAGTGGTTGTCGCGCGGGATGCCCGCGGTCTGCGCCAGGCGCTGGTAGTTGACCGCAGGACGCAGAACGCCGCCGTCACCGAGCTGGTCGACGATGCCGCGCTGGATTTCCTGCCACGGCGTCTGGTGTGCTGGGAACTTGTACCCGCCCGCCGCGTGCAGGGCAGCGCGCCGCTTCTCGATCTCTTCGTCGGAGATCAGGATATCGGCCGAGCCAACGTTGAGATCGATACGGATCGGATCGCCGGTTTTGATGATGGCAAGATTGCCGCCGGCCGCCGCCTCGGGCGAGGCATTGAGGATCGAGGGCGAGCCGGACGTGCCGGACTGACGGCCGTCACCGATACAGGGCAGCGAGGTGATGCCGCGCTTCAGCAGGTAGTCGGGCGAGCGCATATTCACGACTTCCGCCGAGCCTGGATAGCCGATCGGGCCGGCGCCGCGCATGAACAGGATCGAATGCTCGTCGATGTTCAGTGACGGATCGTCGATCCGGTGGTGATAGTCCTCCGGGCCGTCGAACACGATCGCTTTGCCCTCGAACGCATTGGGGCTCTTCGGATTGCTTAGGTAGCGGTCACGGAATTCCTTGGAGATCACGCTGGTCTTCATCACTGCGCTGTTGAAGAGATTGCCGCGCAGCACCAGGAAACCGGCGTCGACCTTCAGCGGGTTGTCGAAATGCCGGATGACCTTGTCGTCCTGGATTGTCGTGTTGCGGCAGTTCTCGCCGATGGTCTTACCGTTGACGGTAGGGGCGTTCTCATTGATCAGCCCCTGCCCCATCAGCTCGTTGACGACTGCCGGCACGCCGCCCGCATGATAATAGTCTTCGCCGAGATATTCGCCGGCCGGCTGGAGGTTCACCAGCAGCGGCACTTTGTGGCCGTGCTTTTGGAAATCGTCGACAGTGATGTCGACCCCGGTGTGCCGGGCAATGGCGACGATGTGGATCGGCGCGTTTGTCGAGCCGCCGATCGCCGAATTGACGACGATGGCGTTGACAAAGTTTTCCTTGGTCAGGATGTCCGAGGGTTTTAGGTCCTCATGCACCATGTCGACGATGCGAAGGCCCGTGCGATACGACATTTCCTGCCGATCGCGATAAGGCGCGGGAATGGCCGCCGAGCCCGGCAACTGCATGCCGAGCGCCTCGGCCAGCGAGTTCATCGTCGAGGCCGTGCCCATCGTGTTGCAATAGCCGGTCGATGGCGCCGACGACGCAACGAGGTCGATGAACTGCGGATAGTCGATCTCGCCCTTGGCCATCATCTCGCGGGCCTTCCAAACGATCGTGCCGGAACCCGTGCGCTCGCCCCTGTGCCAGCCGTTGAGCATCGGCCCGACCGAGAGAGCGATCGCCGGGATGTTCACGGTGGCGGCGCCCATCAGCATGGCAGGCGTCGTTTTATCGCAGCCGATGGTCAGCACCACGCCGTCGATCGGATAGCCGTAAAGCACTTCGACGAGGCTGAGATAGGCCAGATTGCGATCAAGCGCGGCAGTCGGGCGCTTGCCGGTTTCCTGGATCGGGTGGACCGGAAACTCGAGCGGGATGCCACCTGCGTCGCGAATGCCTTCGCGGACGCGTTTTGCAAGCTCGATGTGGTGACGATTACACGGCGACAGGTCCGAGCCGGTCTGCGCGATGCCGATGATCGGCTTGCCGGACTGCAGCTCCTCGCGGGAAATGCCGAAATTGAGGTACCGCTCGAGGTAAAGCGCGGTCATATCCGGATTGTCCGGATTATCGAACCAGGCGCGCGAACGGAGTTTTTTGGCCGCGCCGTTGGCGCCGCCGTGCGAGTTGCTGCTGTTTGACGTCATTTTCTCATCCCATGGCCGCCGAAGGGACGCGGCGGCTAGCTATTCGGTCGCCGTTATAGAGCATTGCCGCGCCGGCAGGGAAATGCTTTTCCGCCGCGCCGGATGATGAATTTGGCTAATAATTTCGGCTGGCGGGACTGCAGGTGTTCGGGTTAGTTACCGCCGAACGAGCGCACCGGTCGAATGGGTGCCGGTGCCGTGACCGGGGGCGAAAGTGAGCAGCCGAACCGCGTGGGTCGCCGTCGATTGGGGCACCTCGAATCTGCGCGCCTGGGGAATCGGCCCCGATGGCGCCATCAGTTTCTCGAAATCGTCGCCCGACGGCATGGGCAAGCTGGCGCCCGCGGCGTTCGCCGGCGTGCTGTCCGCCCTCCTCGCCGACGAGGCGCCGGCCGATGGCTCAAGGCTCGATGTCCTGATCTGCGGCATGGCGGGCGCGCGGCAGGGCTGGATGGAGGCACCTTATCTCGAAGCGCCGGCCGATCTCGGCGGCCTCGCCTTTGCCGCGGTACAGCCCGCCATGCCGGAATCATCGCTTTCACCGCGCATTCTGCCGGGTGTGTGTCAAAAGGCGACCGGCGCGGAGGATGTCATGCGCGGCGAGGAGACGCAGCTCCTTGGCCTCAGCGCATTGCTGCCCGGCTTTGCCGGAACGGCGATTCTGCCCGGGACCCACTCGAAGTGGGTCGCGGTGAACGGTCGCCGCATCGAAAAATTTGCAAGCGCCATGACTGGCGAGCTCTACGAGGTACTGCGCACGCATTCGGTGCTTCGGTTGTCATTAGGCGGCGATCTCGATGGGCCAGACCGTGACGCCGGGTTTTCGGCAGGCCTCGAAGCCGGTATCGAGGCGCCGCAAAAGCTCGCCTCGACGTTGTTCAAGGTCCGTGCCGGTTCGCTGCTGTCGGGCCGCAAACCGGATTGGTGCGCCGGCTTCCTCTCGGGTTTGCTCATCGGTACGGAAATCGGCGGCCAGCGCGACTGGCTGGGCGAGAGCGAGGTGCCGTTGATCGGCAGCGCTGCACTTTGCGCGCTTTACGCCCGGGGCCTCGCCATTGTCGGCGCCAAAGGCCGCGTCATCGATGCTACCGAGGCGACCATCGCCGGCCTCAAAGCCGCGCGCGCCAGCACCCAGTAAGTCTGTTCGAAACGCGCGAGACGGGCTAGATGTCGCCCGCGACCGGCAAAGGAGAATGCCCATGACGGATCATCGTCACCTCATCGCGATCCTGAGGGGCATTACCACTGCCGAGGCGGTGACGGTGTCAAACGCCCTCGCCGATGCGGGCATCACCCTTATCGAAGTGCCGCTCAATTCACCTGATGCGCTGACCTCGATCGCGCTTGCCGCGCAGGCGCTCGATGGGCGAGCGGTCATCGGCGCGGGGACCGTGCTCAGCAAGAAGCAGGTCGATGCCGTGGCAGAGGCGGGGGGCAAGTTCGTGGTTTCACCCGATACCAACAAGCAGGTGATCGAGCGCACTATCGAGCACGGCATGCAATCCTACCCGGGCGTTTTCTCGCCGACCGAGGCATTTCGGGCCATCCGGGCGGGCGCGACCGCGCTGAAATTCTTTCCGGCCGAGGTGCTTGGCGCCAAAGGCATCCGCGCCATAAAAGCAGTGCTGCCGCCCGATTTGCCGCTTTATGCCGTAGGCGGCGCTAATCCCGACAATTTTGGCGAGTTTTTTACGGCCGGTTGCGCCGGATTCGGGCTTGGAACCTACCTTTACAAGCCGGGCATGGCACTCGAGGAAACGGCGGCACGGGCAAGGACCGCCGTCGAGGCGTACGACAGGGAGAAGAACAAATGAGCGAGACGGCAAAACTGTTCGTCGATTGCCGCAACCAGCTCGGCGAGGGCCCGTTCTGGCATCCGCTACGCCAGCAACTGTTCTGGTTCAATATCATCGGCAAGACCCTCTACGCGGCCAATGCCGACGGCACGATCGCCAATAAATGGACGTTCGACCGCATGGCGTCGGCGGCGGGCGTCATCGACAAGGATACGCTGGTTATCGCTGCGCAGGGTGCAATCCTCAAACTCGACCTCAATACGGGCAAAACGACGGAACTCGCAGCCCTTGAACCGGAGCTTCCGGGCAATCGCAGCAATGACGGACGCGTCAACCCCGCGGGCGGCCTCTGGATCGGCACGATGGAACATGCCGAGGAGCTCTATTCCGGCTCGGTGTATCAATACCGGAAGGGCGCGCTGAAGAAGCTTTTCACCGACATCCGAGTGCCGAATTCGACGTGCTTTTCTCCTGACGGCCGTACGGCTTATTTTTCCGACACTCCCAACCACATCATCATGAAGCGCAGCATCGACCCCGCAACGGGCGAGCCGACGAGCTTCTGGAGCGTCTTTGCTGATACCAAAGACCAGCCCGGCGCGCCGGACGGTTCGGTCGTGGACTCCGAAGGCTATCTCTGGAGCGCGCGCTGGGGCGGCAATCGCGTCATCCGCTATACGCCCGACGGCCGCATCGATCGCGAAGTCATGCTGCCGGTCAGCCAGGTCACCTGCCCGGCGTTCGGCGGCCCCGGCCTCAAGACGCTGTACATTACCTCGGCCGCGAAGAATCTTTCGCCCGAGGCGCTGGCCAAGGAGCCGCATGCCGGCAGTGTCTTTGCCATCGAACTCGACGTCGCCGGGCAGCCTGAGCCGCTGATCCAGGCCTGATTTCTCTCTCCTCCGCCCAATTTGAAGGAAGCCTCGATGACGACCCCTGCCCTCGGCGTCTGCTACTACCCCGAGCACTGGCCGCAATCCGTTTGGGAGCGTGACGCGGCGCAGATGGCCGAAGTCGGCATCACCTATGTCCGGATCGGCGAGTTCGCCTGGTCAAAACTCGAGCCGCGCCCCGGCGAACTTCATTTCGACTGGCTGATCCAATCGATGGATACGCTCGGCCGGCACGGGCTCAAGGTCATCGTCGGCACCCCGACCGCCACGCCGCCACGCTGGATCGTCGACAAGCTGCCGGACATGGTGGCCATCGACCCCAACGGGCGACCCCGCAATTTTGGCTCGCGCCGGCACTACGATTTCTCACATCTCGGCTACCGCGCTGAAAGCGCCCGCATTACCCAGATTATCGCCGACCGCGTCGGCCAGCATCCGGCGCTCGCCGGCTGGCAGACCGACAACGAATATGGCTGCCACAACACCACCTACTCCTATTCGGAATCGGCGCGGCGCGGCTTCCGCTATTGGCTGCGTGAAAAGTACAAAACCATCGAAGCGCTGAACGAGGCGTGGGGCACCGTGTTCTGGTCGATGGACTACAACGATTTTGACCAGATCGATCTGCCGTTCCTGACCGTCACCGAGCCCGATCCGCCGGCCTCGATGGATTTTCGGCGTTTTTCGTCCGACCAGGTCGTTGCATTCAACAAGGTGCAGTTCGACATCCTGAAAGCCGCGCGGCCCGATCTGCCGGTGGCGCACAATTTCATGGGCCGGTTCACCGAGTTCGACCACTATGACGTGGCGCAAAACCTCGACATCGCCGCCTGGGATTCCTACCCGATCGGCTTCCTTGACCAGAGCACCGAAGCCGATGACGTCAAGGCGCTGTACCTGCGGCAAGGCGAACCGGACTATCAGGGCCTGCAGCACGACATTTACCGCGCCGTCGGCCGCGGCCGCTGGTGGGTGATGGAGCAGCAGCCGGGCCCGGTGAACTGGGCCCACCACAACCCCGATCCTCTGCCCGGCATGCCGCGGCTCTGGGCGTGGGAAGCCTTCGCTCATGGGGCGGAAACCGTTTCGTATTTCCGCTGGCGGCAGGCGCCGTTCGCGCAGGAGCAGATGCACGCCGGGCTGCTGCGCCCCGACAGCGAGCATGCGCCGGCCTATCACGACGCCAAGCAGGTCGCCGAGGAGCTGAAGCTCACGGGGATCGCGGGCGAAGCGACCAAGGCCCGTGTCGGCATCGTTTACGACTATAAGAGCGAGTGGGCGTGGCAGATCCAGCCGCAATCACGAGGTTTTACGCACTATGCCCACGTCCGTGGCGCCTATTCGGCCTTCCGCAAACGCGGCGTCGATGTGGATATCCTGTCGCCGCATACCGACGATTTTTCGGGCTACGACATCGTCATCATCCCGGCGCTGTTCGCCTGGAACGACGCGCTGCGGACAGCAATCGCCAACTTCGAGGGGCGCCTGCTGATCGGGCCACGCTCCGGCAGCAAGACTGAGAATTTCTCGATTCCGGCCAATCTCGGGCCTGACCTGCCGCAGAATTTGCTCGACGCCAAGGTTGCCCGCGTCGACAGCACCAATCCCGTTTACACCGTGCCAGTCAGAGGCGGTGGTGCGGTGCATCATTGGCGCGAGCGGCTCGATACCAACGCCGAAGTCATCCTTGCAGACGAGGAAGGATACCCGGTGCTGGTCTCCCAAGGCCGCCTCTCCTATCTCGCGGCGAGCGGGGACAAGGCGCTGATGCAGCGCATCATCGACATGATGATCGAGGATGCGGGCTTGCCAACTTTGGCGCTGCCGGCCGGCGTCCGCTGCCGCAAGCGCGACGGGTTCCGCATCTACTTCAACTACGGCAATGCGCCCGCCACTTTGGTACCCGCATCCGACGAAGCCGGCTATGTCGTTGGCACTGCCAACATGCCGGCCGCTGGGGTGACTATCGCCCAGCTCGCCAAGGCCGGTTGAGATCGCCGATCGCAGGGCGGAGTTCGAACCGCCCCGCTCCGGCATCCCAGCGCAGCCATTGCACGCCGCCCCTGGCGAGGTCATCGGCATCGATCACCGTCGTTTCGGCCCGGCAGTCAGCCGGCGCCTGCAGGTGGGTGACAACAAGATCGGCATTGGCGCAATCCTCATCGAATGCCGCGAGGTTCTTGCTCGATGCAACGGTG